>Ga0187815_10000368_pt1 | contig 21941 bp, 19 predicted proteins | sample NC_S_5_FD_132962 | JGI IMG/M metagenome (GOLD analysis project Ga0187815, IMG submission 132962) | Wetland sediment microbial communities from Neuse River Estuary, North Carolina, USA - ASW-S_5 | ecosystem: Environmental > Aquatic > Freshwater > Wetlands > Sediment | place: USA: North Carolina...
CCGGCCGGATCGTTGTCGCGGGCGATATAGAGCCGCCGCAGTGTCGCCGGGAACAGGATGGCGCTGAGATGGGCCGCCGAGAGCGCCGCCATGGACGGCAGGGTCGGCAGAACCGAACGGACGGAGAGGACCGTTTCGATGCCCTCACCAGCCGCCATGACCTCCGAGCCTACGCCGAAGCGGACGGCGTTCCCGAGGAGATCACCCATCGCACGCCGGGGCGTCTCGATCGGCGCACGGCCAAGACGCGCCTCGCTGAAGCCGCCCGGATCGAGCCAGGTGCGGTGCGCGCCAGTAATCGTGCCGGCGAGGTCGGTGACGGCGGCGATCATTGCCGGCCATGTCTCGGTCGGGGCGCTATCGGCCCGATAGTAGCAGCGGGGGTGGAAGCGCAGCGCGCCGGTTTCGTGCAAAGCCGTAATGTCGCGGCTCAGCAAATACGCTTCCACGAGCGTCCGCCCGATGGGCTTCGCCATGGCAAGGAGTCGCCACGAGGCTTCGGGCGATCCTGTCGGCGCCGATGCCGGTCGTCCGTCGCGATCACCGGGTTCGGGTTCAGGATGCGGCAGGGCCAGGAAGGACCGGGCCTCGTCGGCAATGTCCTTGAAGTCGATGAGACCGCAGCTTTCGCGGATGACGTCGAGAAGATCGCCATGCTCGCCGGTCGCGGAATCGGTCCATTTACCAACTGCGCCCTTGCCGGATTCCGGCCCGGTCAGCCGGACGAACATGGAACGGCCCGGCGTGTTGCGGACGTCGCCGACCTGCCAGTATCGCCCTGCGCGATGGCCGGACGACAGATAGTGACGGCAAACCGCCTCGGCCTGTCGGCCGAGACGGATTGCGAGTTCACCGGCGTCGAGACGGGCCATTTACGTCGCCTCCCGTTCGCCGATGCGCTCGACCGGCCAGCGTTCGAGCAGCTTTGCGAGCACGAGCGGCCCGTTGGCGTCGACCGGCACGAACATCCTGAGCTTCCACGAAATGATCTCGTGGAAGAGGCCATAGGCCGACAGGCGCTCGCGCATGGTGTCGGCGAAGCCCGACAGTTCGATGCGGTTCGCGCCCATGACGCGAACGCGCCGGAGCTGAAGGCCCTCGGCGAGATCGAGGATGGTGCGGCCGTCCATCAGCGCCATGAAGGCGTCGTCGGGCGTGAGCGCGGTCGTGCCGGTCGTGGTCGCGTTGGCGGCCCAGGCCGGAGAGACCTTGCGGCCGATGATGCGCTCGCCGTCATCGGTCTGGAGCCGATACACCCGCGTCGATTCATTCGGCAGGCGCTTCCAGATCGGCAGCAGGAGGCCGGTGACGACATGGATGGTGCTGTCGGCAAACTCCGGCACCTCCGCGATCTCAGCGTTCCAGGCGGCGGCGAAAGCATCCTGATCGGCCTCGATCCAGTGCGTTTCGGCCATGGCCTTGAGGGGAATGTTATGCCCCTCCATCGGGCGCAGGAGCCGCACCCGCCGCTCGATCTCGCCGTCGTCGAGCATGATGCTGGTGGTCGGCACCTGCACGGCGGCGCGGCCCGAACGCTCGTTGACGAGGAGTTTCGCGCGCCGATCATCGAGATGACCGAGCGCCGCCGCGAGGGTCAGCGGACGGTTGCGCTCGCGCTGGGTGATGGCGAGCAACCGTGTCTCGGCGCCGGTGCCCGGATGGACATAGATGGTCTTGCGGTCGGTGACGGTGAACCGCTCGGCGGTCAGCGTCTCCAACCCGGCGTCATAGGTGCCGCTGGCGATGGCGCCCTCGATGCGCGCCGTCAGCAATTGCTCGAAGGCGCTGAAGAGGATGCCCTGAAGCTCGATCGTCAGCGCCAGCAGCCGGTTCAGAAACGTCGTGTTCGGCGGCAGCTCGTCCTTGATGCCGGTCGAATCCATCAGGGTCAGGCCGGTGACGGACTCGAAGCGGTCGAGCGAGCAGCCTTCGACCTTGCCGCGCACCAGCAGCATGTAGAGCTGGCGCAGCGCATCGCGCGCATAGGCGCTTTCCAGATTGTCCTCGGGCCGGAACAGGCCCTGTCCGCCGGTCTGGCGCTGGCCGCGCGTGATCGCTCCCAGCGTGTCGAGACGGCGGGCGATGGTCGAGAGGAAGCGTTTTTCCGCTTTGACGTCCGTGGCAATGGGCCTGAATAGCGGCGGCTGCGCCTGATTGGTCCGGTGCGTGCGGCCGAGGCCCTGGATGGCGGCGTCGGCCTTCCAGCCGGGCTCCAACAAATAATGGACCCGTAACCGCGTATTCCGCGCCGAGAGTTCGGCGTGGTAGCTGCGCCCGGTGCCGCCGGCGTCCGAGAAGATCAGGACACGCTTGGCGTCGTCCATGAATGCCTGCGTTTCGGCGAGATTGGCCGAGGCTGCGCGGTTCTCGACCACGAGGCGATCGACGCCGCCCGGACTGCGCTTCCTGACGATCCGGCGCGAACGGCCCGTCACCTCGGCCACCATGTCGGTGCCGAAGTGCTGGACGATCTGGTCGAGCGCGCCGGGGACGGCCGGCAGGCTCGCCAGCTTCTCGATCAGCGCGGTGCGGCGGGCGACGGCCTCCCGGCTCTCGACGGGCTGGCCGTCGCGCATGACCGGACGGGACGAGACCTTGCCGTCGCTGTCGGTGAACGGCTCGTAGAGCTGAACGGGGAAGCTGGTTTCGAGGTAGGACAGCACATATTCGCGCGGCGTGATGTCCGCCCGGATATCATTCCATTCCTCGGTCGGGATTTCCGCCAGACGCCGCTCCGTCAGCGCCTCCCCGGTCGAGACGATCTGGATGACGGCCGCATGGCCGTCTTCGAGATCGCGGGTGATCGACCGGATCAACGTCGGCGTTTTCATGCTGGTCAGGAGATGGCCGAAGAAGCGCTGCTTGGCGCTCTCGAAGGCCGAGCGCGCGGCGGACTTGGCCTGCTTGTTCAGCGTCCCGGTCGAGCCGGTGATGTTGGCGGCCTCCATCGCCGCATCGAGATTGTTATGGATGATGGCGAAGGCCCCGGCATAGGCGTCGTAGATGCGGGTCTGCTCCGGCGTCAGCGCGTGCTCGACCAGCTCGTATTCCACGCCGTCGAAGGAGAGCGAGCGGGCAGTGTAGAGGCCGAGCGCGCGCAGGTCGCGCGCCAGCACCTCCATCGCCGCGACACCGCCGGCCTCGATCGCCTCCACAAATTCGGCCCTTGTCGAGAACGGGAAATCCTCGCCGCCCCAGAGGCCGAGCCGCTGGGCATAGGCGAGATTGTGGACGGTGGTGGCGCCGGTCGCCGAGACATAGGTGATGCGGGCGTTCGGGAGCGCGTGCTGGAGGCGAAGCCCGGCGCGGCCCTGCTGCGAGGCGGCAACGTCGCCTCGTTCTCCCTTGCCTCCGGCGGCATTGGCCATGGCGTGCGCCTCGTCGAAGATGATGGCTCCATCGAAATCGGAACCCAACCATTCGACGATCTGCTTGACGCGCGATAGCTTCTCGCCGCGGTCGTCGGAGCGCAGCGTGGCGTAGGTTGTAAATAGGACGCCTTCGGGAAGCGTGATCGGCCGCCCCTGCGGGAAACGCGACAGAGGCGTGACCAGCAGGCGCTCCATGCCGAGCGCGGACCAGTCGCGTTGCGCGTCCTCCAGCAGCTTGTCGGATTTGGAGATCCAGACCGCCTTGCGTCGGCCCTGAAGCCAGTTGTCGAGGATGATCGCGGCCGACTGGCGGCCCTTGCCGACGCCGGTGCCGTCACCGATGAAGAAGCCGCGCCGGAAGCGCACGGCCTTCTCGGCATCGTCACGCGCGGCGGAAACGAGATTGAAGGTCTCGTCCACCGTCCATGCGCCGGCGAGATAGTCGCAATGCGCTTCGCCCGCATAGATCAACGTTTCGAGCTGGGCGTCCGACAGAAGCTCGCGGATGTTGGCAGGGAGTTGCGGGCGATAGCTCGGCTTCGGCGGCGCGACGCTCGCCATCGCCGCCGATTGCACGAGCTTGGTCGGGTGAGCCTGAGAACCGGAAATACGGATCCCCTGCAATCCGTATTCTTCATAAATGGCGTCCGAGATGCGGTCCTCGTCTTCCGCCTCGGCCAGCGCGTCGACGATCTCATAGTCGAGCGGGACGCCTTCCGGCTCGGCCGCGACAGCGGCGGGCGCGGTCCTGGCGACACGATTGAGATAGCCGCGAACGCTGCGCGCAACGGACGGCGCCGTCACCGGAACGAGGACGGAAGGATCGACCGGCAGGCGCGGCGGAAGATGCGCGCCGATCCAGTCCATGAGCGTGGCGGCGTCCGGCGCGGTGCCCGGCGAGACCGGGAAAACTGTGGGATCGTCGGCGGGCAGCTTGTCGATGACGGTGAGCCGCGTAGCGAAGGTCGTGCCATGCTTGGCATAGACCGCGCCGTCGATCGCGGCGGAGAACACGACGCGGCCGCGCTCTTGCAGGCGAGTGAAGGCGGACGCCCAGGCCGGCGCTTCGGGGCCGAAATTCGCGCCGGTGATCGTGACGAGACGGCCGCCGGGCGCGAGCCGTGCCAGCGCCGAGGCGACATGGCGGAACGCGGCATCGGCCACGCGGCCTTCGACATGGACCATCGCCGAGAACGGCGGGTTCATCAGCACGACGGAGGGAACGGCAGCGGCATCGAGATGATCGTCGATCTGCGCCGCATCGAAGCGGGTGACGGGAATGGCCGGAAAGAGAGAGGCAAGGAGAGCGGCGCGCGTGTCGGCCAGCTCGTTGAGAACGAGCGTGCCGCCGGCGATCTCCGCGAGGATGGCGAGCAGGCCGGTCCCGGCCGATGGCTCCAGCACGCGGTCGGCGGGCGTGATCGCGGCCGCGGTCGCGGCGACCAGGCCGAGCGGGATCGGCGTCGAGAATTGCTGGAGGGCCTGGCTTTCCTGCGAGCGGCGGCTGTGTGTCGGCAGAAGGCCGACGATCTTGCCGAGCAGCGGCAGAGCCGCGACCGGAGAACCGGCTTTGCGGAAAAGCGCCTTTCCGTATTTGCGCAGGAAGAGGACGGTCGCGACCTCGCACGCCTCATAGGCGGTCTTCCAGTCCCAGAGGCCGGTGGCGTCGGACGCGCCGAACGCGGACTCCATCGCGCCGCGCAGGATTGCGGCGTCGACGCGCTGGCCGCGCTCGATATGAGGCAAGATGAGCAATGCGGCCGCACGGACGGCGGCGACAGGTGCGAAGGGCGCAGCAAGGGGCGCTGCCGACAGCGTGTCGGTGACGGGGAATGGTGCGTTCACGGGACTATCCTCGGGAGAGCGAAAAACGGGAAAGCCCCCGGCGCTCTCTCTCGGACCGGACGGGCTCGAACCCGTCCCGGCCACTCTCTCCCTCTGCCCCCTGGCGTTGGCCGGCATGAAAAAAGGCGCCCGGCCGTGCGGCAGGGCGCCTGTTGAACTCAGTCGATGGCCCGGTAGATCGCCGACGCCTCGGGATGGCTGTCGACATAACCGTGAAGGCGCTCGTAACCCTCGGCCAGAAAGTCGGATTCAAATCGGAACGACAGGTGCGAGAAGACGAACAGCGTGGCGATGATGCCCGCTGCCTCGGCCGAGACCTCACCGCGATATTCGGTGATCGCGCTTTCGATGCGGAAACGCGGCTTTGAGGTCGGCGCGAGAAACAAGGGCTGCTTCCCGATCTCGTAGAAGTTCCAAAGGCCGCCGCAATAGTCGCTCGGGCTGAGGCGCTCCATGAGCGAATAGACCGAGTTCTCGGCGACGATCAGCAGCGGAAGGCCGAACAGGGTCGGCAGGAACAGTTCGCGGCGATCGTCAGGAACGATAGTGGCGGCCATCGTCATTCTCCCTGCGCTTGTTCGGGCGACAGGAAGGCCGATGGGTTGGCAGGATCGGGCGGGAGATAGGCGTCGTAGGGATTGCCGTCGACCAGATGCCCGAACGGGGTCATGATGATGTCGCCGCCGTCGCGGCCGACGGCGCAAAGGACGTAGCGCGGCTGGCCGGAGGCGGCATCGAGGCACTCCATGAGGGCCAGATTGCCGTCGCCCGCTGCGCGCAGCAGGGTGTTGAAGTTCGTGCGGGCATGATCGGGGATAGCCATGACGGTCTCCTGAAATGAAAAAGCCGGCGCGAGGCCGGACGAATTGAAGGGGGGATGCGATAAGCGCCGTGGTGATGGCGACGGGAGCGCCCGGCCGAAGTCGGGCGTCGGGCTCGCCTCCGTCGAGAACCTGGGCAAGCCAGCCGCCTGTGTAGGTCCAGGCGATGGTTTCGCCGGTGGCGAGATCGACGACATGCGCGCCGCCTCCGAAGCCGTCGGGGCGCGGCCGCGAACAGATGGTGGCGTATTGCAGGCCCCAGCGGCCGGAGAGATCGAACGCGGTCGCGCAGCGCAGGACGAAGCGGATGACGTGCGCGGGATCGCCGGTGGTGTCATCGCGCATCCAGAGCTGCGTGCCGCCATGCTCGGGCTCGATCGACAGGAGGAAGCCTTCCGATGGCGGGTCTTCGGCGGCGTTCTCGGCGGCGAGCACTTTGTAGAGTTCGAGCGCGCGAGCGGCATTATCGGGCGTGCCCACGTCGAGCACGCAGGAAAAGCGGGTGAAGTATTCGGCCATGGCAGGCTCCTGAAACGACGAAACCCGGCGCGTGGCCGGGTCGGTGGATGGAAGAGCGTGGCGGGAAGTCAGGCGGCCAGCGGCAATCGCAGAAGCTCGGCGGTCGTCTCGCGCCAGAGCGCATCGACCAGCCGCGCCTCAAGCTGGCTGGCGCGGTAGCGATAGTCGCGCGCCGGGCCGTGCTCACCGCGACCGGCCGCGGCGAAGGCCGCGCCGCGCAGCTTGCTGGCCTCGGTCACGATCTGGCGGGCCTCGGCATCGGATGCGACCGGCTGCTGCCAGAGGATGATCTCAGCTCGGACGGTCCCGGCGAGAACCAGACCCTGATCGCAGTCCTGAATGACGATCATGCGCGGGCGGAAGCGCAGCATGTCATCGGTGCCGACGCGGATGTCGCCGCGGGCGATCCGGCCGTTGGCGACGGACATGGCTTCTTCGGGCGACGGGCATTCGCCGATGACGACGATCTGATCGAAACCATCGGCCTCATCCATGCCGTCATAGCTGGCGGTGCCGATGCAGGAGATCCGCAACGGCAATTTCTGTGCGCGCTGCAGGGTCGGCAGGACGTGCCGGACGAGAATGGCGCCGGTCGGGGCGACGCGGGATTGGCCGGCAAGGGTCATGGGACTTGCTCCGCGACGGGCGGCGGAAGCCTCTCCTCCACCTCGTAACCCGTCACGGCCAGGCCGTCCGGCCTCTGCCTCTCTCCACTCTTGGAACGCGGCCGTGGCCAGTATGAAAAATGCGCCCCACCGGATGATGGGGCGCATGTTTCGATCATTCGGCCGCGACGAGAACGACGTGCTCGTCTTCGGCCTCGATGGCTTCGTCCTCGTCGCCATCGCCTGCCAGGAAGTCCGGCAGGGCCGCGCCGTCACCGGCATCGCCAGCGTCCGCGGCGTTACCGTCGAGTTCGACCAGGCGCAGCGGCTCGGGCAGCCAGCCGGTTTCGGCCAGCAGGCGCTCGGCTTCCTTTGCCATGTCGCCCTTCTTCAGATGGCTGATGAGCTGAGCAGCGCGCTCGCCCGCACCTTCACGGACGGCTTCGAGAATGCGAGGCTTGGTGACGCGGCCGAGATAGTTCTCGACCGTGGGTCTCCAGCCGGCGTCCGCCACCATGTCGAAACCGGTCGCGCGGGCGATCCGATCCGCACCGGACAGGCGGCGGTCGAGGCCGAACTGCGAGACGCCGGAAGCGCTGTACGGGTTGGGGCGTTCGTAGAGGGCGTTGACGCCGTAGCTGACGCAATGAGCGAGCAGCGCCATACGACTCGCCCCGTCGAGTGCGGCCAGCCAGTCCCAGAGCGCACCTTCGTCGGAGGGGACATCAGCCTTCCAGGCGTCGAAGCGATCCGCGATGGCCTTGGCCGAGGGCGTGTCGCCGAGGTCGCTGCCCTGCACACCGAAACGCTGCTGACGCACGAAGATCTCGATGCAGCCGGTGGGCGCGGCGTAATGATAGCGCTCCATCACCATGCGGTGCAGCAGCGCCGTCATCGCGACATGCGGGTTGTTGGCGAGCGCGTCGTGGAGCGCGAGCGTGCGATGGGCGGTGAGTTCGATCACAAGCCGCTCGGGAAGCGGCTTGATGCTGTCATCCTCGTCGTCCTCCGCGTCCACCGGCTCACCGCCGATGGTGATGACGGCACGCTGCACGTTGGCCTGGGCGGTGATGGCGCCGCCTTCGGCATCGGTTTCGCCATCGCCGGCATCATCCTCGCCGTCGACGGTGACGGGAGCCTCGTCCTCGGGACGGACGTAGCCGCGCGCGACGACAAGCTGGCCAGCACGATCGATGCTGATGAAGACGCCCGCGCGGGCGATCTCGGCAGCGTCATAGATCGCCGGGCGGTTCTCGAAGGCGGAAAGCGCAGCCTCGATCTCGCCGAGGCGAGCATCGATGTCGTCGGGCAGCTCGTCGTAATCGGCGTGTTCCGCCTCGAGCCGCTCGTATTCCTCGCGCAGCGCCTCGCGGGCCGCACGTTCGTCATCGGTGAGATCGACGGACGTCCCGGCAAGAACGCGAAGGCCACGATCATGGCCGTAGGGCAGATCGGTATCGACCTCGATCCACTTCCAGCCCTCGGTCGCGACTTCATCGGCGGTGGCCTTCAGCTTGTCCGAGACCAGCCGGTCGAGCAACTCCGGGTTTTCCAGCCAGCCTTCGTCCTCGTCGGAGAAGAGATCGCGCAGCATCACGCCGCCGGCCTGTTCATAGGCTTCGACGCCGACGAACTGCGCGCGCTTGTCGTCGCTCGGAACCGTCGTCTCGGTCAGGAGCTCGCGGATATACCAGGGCTGGCGGTTGTGCGAACGCTGGATCGCCTCCCAGACCTGCTCCTGGCGGGCATGATCCGGGTTGACGGTGAACGCCTCCAGCATCGCCAGCGTCATGTCGCTGCGTGCATAGGCGTCCATGAGGGACGGCGCGACGCGGGCAAGGCGCAGGCGTTGCGCGATGTAGCGCGGCGTGGTGCGATAGGCGTCGGCGACTTCCTCCTTCGACATGCCGCTATCGACCATGCGCTTGAACGCCTTGAACTGGTCGAGCGGATGCAGGGCGAGACGGATGACGTTCTCGGCCAGCGAGTCGTCGACGGCCGAGGTCTTGGCATTGGCCTTCTTGACCAGGCAGGGCACGAGGCCATCGGCGGGGAAGCGACCTGCCGCGACCAGGCGGGCGATAGCGCGATAGCGCCTGCCGCCGGCCGGCGTCTCGTAATCGCCGGTTTCGGCGCCGCCGGCGTCAAGGACGGCGCGGACATTGAGGCCCATCACGAGATCTTCGCGGCGATCGATGTCATGGGTCAGTTCGTCGAGACCGTCTTCGACGTCGATCTCGCGGACATTGCTGTCCGACAGCCGGATGCGGTTGAAGGGGATGTCGCGCGAGCGGGAAAATTCGATCATCGCGACGGCGGGCTTCTTCTTGCGGGTAGCGGCCTTGGCCATGGTCTTCACTCCATGACGGACTCCGTGAGGCTCTCTCTCGGATCTCAATCCGTCACGAAGCGAAGCGCCACCCTCTCACTCTAGGAGGGCAGCGCCACGCACCATGTTCGCCGGATTGGCGCAGACGCGGACATCCGGCTTTCCGTATTTCCGGCTTGCAGCCGATCAGATTCCGCACATCCCCTCACATTCGTTCTGCCAGAGGTCGAGCTGGCCGTGATCGGCCGCCGTCGTCAGGTCCGCTTCGCCGAGGGGGACGGCGGAGCGGTGGAGATAGAGCTCGCCGCGGATGCCCCGGAAGCCGGTGCGGATTTCCGCGTCGATCGACACGGCGTCGTCCCATGCCTCGGGGTCATGGTCACGCAGATGCCGCCAGGCTGCATCCGAATGATAGGGGCAGCCGATGCAGGCGCTCTTGGGTGGGATCGGATAGTCGTGGCGCTCCAGCCAGCCCAGGCAGTCATGGCGCGTCATGCCCCGCTCGATGAGCGGCCAGCGATTGACCTGCCAGCTCTCGAACGACGGCTTCATGCGCAGCGCCTCGTCGAGTGAAATCCCGATCCATTGCTCGGCGATCGGCGATCCGGGCGAGCGTCGCCCGGCGATGCCGAGCAGCTCGCGCACCTTCCGCCGGATCGGCACGATCTTGTAATCGGTGGTGCATTGGCGTCGGATCATGCCGACGCCGACGCGATCGGTGCTGAGAATGCGCGAGCCGACAACGACGAGATCGCCGTCTTCGTCCTCGTCATAGACCGGCAGCTCGGTTCCCGCGGGCCTGACATTGCGCGTGAAGGCCGGGATCGAGGCCCACCGCTCGCCGCGCGCTCCGGCGAGGAGATCGGCGCGCAGGTCGCCCGCCGAGATGATATGGACCGGGAACGGCAGGACGTTGGCCGATCTCAGCCAGGCCAAATGCTCATAGACGGCCTTCGGCTCCCAGCCCGTATCGGCGAAGATCGCGCAATCGGGCATGGGTCCGATCTCGCCGTGCGCCGCCATCAGGGCGAGCGTGGTCGACTGGACGCCGGCGCCGAGGCTGAGGACGCGCAGGCGGATGTCGGCGGCGAGCGCGGCATCGGGCGTAAAGCCCGGAAAGGCGATCGCGTTCATCACGCCGCCTCCTGCATGTCGTCATCCGCATGGAGGCCGCCGGCTTCGGGCAGGAAGGACAAGAGCCAGTCGGCACCCTTGCTCGCCTGCGAGGCGGCGCGGACGATGGCGCGGTTGTCCTCGCGCAGCACCTCCAGTTATCCGCAGCAGCCCGTAATGTGAAGGAACGCAACCAGATTGGCTAAAGGCCAGGATTTCTGACCGCATTCCTCCGCATTATTTCAGAGCGTGTCGAGCTAGGCGGGAGGCGGTTAGCGGTTGTTCTCGCCGGCAATCGGTTTTGAGCGTTGCCCGCATTGACGGTAGCGATGCGCTGTTTAGCTTTTATGGATAGACGCCATATCGGCTTAGGTATTGCAGTAGATCGGGCGTCAACGAAAGCGCGGGAAGCTCATCGCTGCGAAACCAGCCAATAGCCGCCGCATCGTCGCCGGCGATTGCTTCGCCGCTCATCTTCTCGGCCAGAAAATCGTGAATCTCATAGACCCCGCCTTTGCCGTCCGGCACGTCTAGCTGCCCGAGTTCCCGAACGATCGCGATCGTCAGACCGGTTTCCTCGAAAACCTCCCGGATGGCGGCTTGCTCCAAAGTCTCGCCGGTATCGACGCGGCCGCCCGGTAGCGTCCAGCACCCCATGTCTGGCGGATTGGCACGCTGAACCAGTAAAATGCGGCTGCTTTCATCGCGAATGACGGCGCTGGCCGCAAGGATAGGACTAGATCGGGGCATTCATTCATCCTCCCTCGACTTGGCTGGCAGCGGGCGACGATGTTGCCGGCGCTGTTGCGAGGTCGCGTTTCTCGGCCAGAGCAGCGAGCGAGGCCGCCAGCAGTCCGGTCGCGGTGGAAAGAAGAATGATAGTGAACAGGCCATAGGTCGCGTTGTTCTGCGTCAGCACCGCCCCGGTGACGGAAGAAAGGACAGCGCCGCCACCGACCGTCATAGCACCGGCCAGCCCGGCGGCGCTACCGGCCAAGTTTGGCCGCACGGAGAGCATTCCGGCATTGGCGCTCGGCATGGTCAGGCCGTTGCCCACTCCGATCAGGATGCAGGGGCCGAACAGGGTGAGCGCGCTCCTGAAGCCCGCCAGAAACAGGGTCAGGCCAATGATAGGACAAGCGCACGCCACGATGCGTCCCACGATCATCATCGTGGTCAGCGGCACGCGGCCAGCAAATCGCCCGGACAGGAAACTTCCGAAGATATATCCGAGGGTCGTAACGCCCATGAAGAAGCCAAGCACTCCCGGCCCCAAGTCGAACGCCGATGTCGCGGCGAGCGGTGCGCCGGCGAGAAAGGCGTAGAATGCGCCGACCGAGAACGACATGCACAATCCATAGGCCCAGAAGCGCGGCACGCGAAACAATGCCGGATAGGCCCTGAACTGTTGTGCAATGCTGCCAGCGCCTGCTTTGTTGGTTTCGCCCAAGTCGAACCAGCAAAGGGAGAACATCGCGGCTCCCGCAAGAGCAAGGCACCAGAAGATGGCCCGCCAGCCAAGCGCCTGATCCACCCAACCGCCGAACGCCGGAGCGAGCATCGGGGCAATCGCCCAGATCATCGCCGTATAGCCGATCCGGCTGGCCGTCCGCTCCTTGCCGACCGTATCCCTGATAACCGCCATCGCCACCGGGTAACAGGACGTTATGGAGGCCTCAAGCATACGAGCCACGAGGAATGTCCAAATGTCGGATGCGAGCGCGCAGCCAATTGAGCCGGCCGTGAACACGGCTAGGTTCGCCAGTATGATAGGCCGCCGCCCGAACCGATCCGACAGCGGCCCCATGATCATCTCCACCGCGACGGCAACGATCGCGTAGCCTGCGAGCGACAGGCTCACGACAGCGTAGGACGTATGAAAGTCGTGCGCGATATTCGCCAGCGACGGCACGAACACGTTAAGCGGGACCACCGACAGAGCGCATAGGAGGGTGATAGTCGAGAATCTGGGCGGGGAGAGCATAATGTCTCAACCCTCCCCAAATCGCGCCGCTTGCCGGGCGACCGCCGCAACATCGAGGCTGAGGGCAAGGCTCTCGTCGTCCAGTTCCTCAAGGCGAAACCATCGCGCCTCAAGCGCGTCGTCGCCTGCGACGGGTTCGCCCGAAATCCACCGGCAAAGCACCGCGATCAGAACAAAATGCTGCCGAAGGCGGCCCGCGCCGTCGCGGTCGAAGGCATCGACGGCGGTGAAGGTCTGTCGTGCTTCGGCGCGAATCCCCGTTTCTTCCAGAAGCTCGCGAGCCGCCGCATCTTGTATCGACTCACCGATCTCGATCTTTCCGCCGGGGAACCCCCAACGGCCAACGTCGGGCGGATTGGCTCGCCGCACGAGCAGGACGGACCCCGCCCGTATAACGATGGCGATCGTCGCGGCTATCGGGCGATGAACAAAGGAAACCGTTTGGGGATTGGGCTTTGTCAGTGTCATTGCGGCCTCGCTCATGAGGCCGGCAAAGGATAGGCGTTCAAACCCGTCCCTTCGCCGGCATGATCCGGATCAGGTTCAAAGGGTCACTGCGCTGCGCCTGCCAGCAGTATCTCAGCCCCTTGGCGGGGCACCCCTCGGTTGTGGCGACAATAGCTTAAGAGCAAAAGGCACGCACGCGCTTTTTTTGAAAGGGCATAAGTAGCCATGTCGCGGAAATCCCATTGAATGTCCTTCCAGGTCAAAATCCAATGAGTGTTCTCTGCCTTCCGACGGCAAACTTCTGCTGTCGTTTTGACAAGCAGAGGAACCAATGATGTTGAATGCTGATTACGAGCTCATCGCCGAGCTAAGAATTGTACTGACCAAGCAACGATACAGCCCCGTGGTGATCGGGAACTACTGCGCCTACGCGCGCGGGTTCGTTGATTACCTTGCACAGCAGAATGTGGAGATTGCCGAGGTGACCGAGGCCCAGGTGGCTCAGTACCTGCAATATGCGATTGCGATGTTCCACAAACGCCGTGGCCGCTCACCAGGGAAGAACTGGCACTCCATTCCACGTTCTGGAATCCATTCCTTGCTGCGACTCGCACAGGGTCAATGGCCAGCCGCGCCGCAGGCGACCTGCGCGGCCGACGCACTGCGCTTTGCCATCTGCAACGAGTACGAGACCTGGCTGCGCGAGGAACGAGGCCTTGCTACGGCCAGCATTGACGCGTTGATGTGGGAAGGCCGGAACTTTCTGGTCTGGCAGATTGATCGGCACGGTCCCGACAGCTTGATGATAATGACCGTCAGCGACATCGACTGTTACATGGACACGCGCAGTCCTCATCAGACGCGCAGGTCCGTGAAGGGTGTGGCGGAGCGCCTTCGCTCGATGCTGCGCTATCTCCATCGGACTGGTCGCGTCGCCATCGATTTATCGCCGCACGTCATCGCCCCCTTGCTCTATGCGTATGAAGGCGTGCCGTCGATCCTTACGCCGGATCAGGTCGCTGCGGTTTTGCAAACCTCTGGCAAGGACAAGACACCGGCGGGCCTGCGGGACCATGCCATTCTGCAACTGCTTGCGACCTATGGCCTGAGATCGGGCGAAATCTGCAACCTTCGGACCGAGGATATCGACTGGCGGGGGGAAGCAATCCGCATCACACATACCAAGACACAGGTGCGTTCCTTCCTGCCATTGATGGCACCCGTGGGGGAAGCGGTGCTCGCCTATCTGCAGACGGGGCGGCCTGTGACCGGTGCCCGCGAGATATTCGTCCGCACGCGAGCGCCCTATCGCAAGCTCGGCATGCTGGCCAGCATGGTGCGACGACGACTTGACGATGCTGGCGTCACGCCGGCTGGTAAGAACGACTCCCACATCTTCCGCCATGCGCGAGCCGTCGAAATGCTGCGCGCTGCTGTCCCCCAGAAAGTGATCGGCGATCTGCTCGGGCATCGCTCTACGGAATCCACGGCTCCCTATCTGAAGCTTGCTACCGAGGACCTCAGAGCCATCGCGCTCGATGTGCCGGGACAGGAGGTGCGGTCATGACGAGTTGGCCCGACCCTGAGCGCAAGCTGATCGCGCAGTACATTGCAAGCCTCAGCCTGCGCACCACGAACAGCCCCATCTATTACAGGCAGGCGCTCAACATCTTCCAGAATGTTGCCGAACGCCAAGCCAAGCTCGACAAGGACATGCTGGTGGCATGGCTGCATGTATCGCCGGGCCGGTGGGCCTCGACGACACGGTTGCACCGCACCCGGATTATCGACCGGTTCCTCGATCACCTTGAGGAAACCGGGGCGATCGAGCGCAATCCCGTCGCCGCGCTTCGTGAAGCCTGCAATATCAAACAGTGCAAGCCGGTGTGGCGCGCCCTGGCCTCCAGCGATCCGGATAGCGCGCTCGCCGAACTATACCAGCCCAGGCCGTTCGGCAGTGTGCTGGGTAAGATGATGGCCGAGCACGTCACGCTGATGCGCAACCGGGGTTACAAATATACTGCACAAACGGTGCGGCTATGGCGGTTCGACCGCTTCCTTCAGTTGAACCCGGAGCATCAGGATCAGCCGCTTGAGGTGATGCTCGAACACTGGTCTGCCGCCAAGACCACGCGCAATCATCCGAATGAGTGCGAGAAACTGAAGCGGGTCCTCGCGAAAATCCTGCGCCACAAGGACCCGTCAATCCCGCCCCGCCGACCTGACCCGCGCCCGGAAAAGGAAGTCGCCAGACATTGGCGAAAACCGCACATTTACACACCCGCCGACGTGCGGCGTATGCTCGATATCGCCCGCTCATACCCTTCACCGCGAGCGCCGCTTCGCCCGTCGAGCATCTACACCATGTTGCTGCTCGCCTATTGCGCGGGTCTGCGGCGAAGCGAACTTGCCCACCTCGATCTTGGTGACGTGGACTTCCAGAGCGGTACCATCACGATCCGACAGACCAAGTTCCACAAGACCAGAATACTGCCTCTTCCCGACAGCGTGATGAGCGAGCTTCGCTCATATACCGAAGCACGACACCGCGCCGGTGGCTCCCTTGATCCGCGGTCCGGCCTGTTTTGGCACGAACAGCGTGGTGACCGCTATACGAAGGAGGCTGTCGCCTGGCTGCTCGTTGACGTCATACGCCGTGCCGGGATTAAGCCGCCAAGGGGGCGAACAGGACCTCGCCTGCATGACCTTCGGCATTCGATGGTCGTGAACCGGATTATCGAATGGTACGAGGCGGGCATCAATCCGCAAGATCGTCTGCCGTTCCTCGCGACCTATCTCGGCCATCGCGACATTAACTCGACCCTAGTCTACATCACCGTCACGCAGGACCTTCTGCATCACGCCAATGAGCGGTTCCGCGTGCTGGGAGCGCCATGCCTCAACATTGGGCAGGAGGTGCGGACATGAGAAAGAACAATCAGTTCCCGTGGTTGATGCGCGCGTTCTTTTACGAATGGCTGGTCGAGCAGCGCAATGCCTCCCTCCATACGGTCCGGTCGTATCGCGATGCCTGGCGACTGTTCCTCCGGTTCGTCGCACAGGGCTCAGGCAAGAAGGTGGCGATGATCGCGCTGGCGGATCTGACCGCCAGAGAGGTTATCGCGTTCCTTGGTCACGCCGAACACCAACGTGGTGGCACGATCGGCACGCGCAACTGCCGGCTTGCGGCGATACGAAGCTTCTTCAACTTCGTTGCAACCAGAGATCCCGGATCGATCGCTCAATGCGTCGAAATCCTCAACATCCCGATTAAGCGCGGACCGGTGTCTGAACCGTGCTATCTGGACCCGGCGGAAGTGACGGCGATCCTGGCTCAGCCTGATCGTTCGACAATCGAAGGTATGCGCGATCACGCCTTGCTCTCGTTCCTATACAACAGCGGTGCACGAATACAGGAAGTGCTCGACCTGTGCCCCGATGCAATCCGGTTCGATAGTCCGAGCTGCGTGCGCCTGATCGGCAAGGGTCGAAAAGAGCGTATGTGCCCGCTCTGGCCGGAAACCGTTATGTTGTTGAAGAAACTGCTCGAACGGCAACCACGGGCACCAGACCAACGGTTGTTCGTTAATCGATATGGTGAACCGCTCAGCGCGTCCGGTGTCCGATTCAAGCTTGCCGCCTATGTTAAGGCAGCGACCGAGATCTCGCCAACTCTACGGGGCAAACATGTGACACCTCATGCCTTCCGGCATGCAACCGCGGTGCATCTCATATCGGCGGGTGTAGACGTTACGGTTATTCGGAGCTGGCTTGGTCACGTAAGCCTCGATACGACGAACCACTATGCCAGAGCCAACCTCGAAACCAAGCGGAAGGCATTGGATCAGGTCCGCGTTCCCGAAACACCCGACCGCCAGCCCTCGTGGAAACGCGATACGAGCGTTCTCGCCTGGCTCGACACGCTCTGAAATAATGCGGAGGAATGCGGTCAGAAATCCTGGCCTTCAGCCAATCTGGTCGCGTTCCTTCACATTATGGGCTGCTGCGGATAACTGGAGTTATGCTCACCTCGTCATAACTCCAGCCACGAGCCGATATAGTCGGCATGGCGCACGGTCGGGACGATGCCGAGCGAAGCACAGCAAAAGGCCGAGATCAGCTCGGCCGTGATTTCCTCGACCGAATAGAGCTTCGAACCGAATGAGCCGGAGAGAATCCGGTTCAGCCGGTGCGCTGCGCCGCTGGCGTGACCGAGTTGGTGGAGCGCCGTCCGGTGCCAGTTGATCGGCTCGTAGTAGGCGGCCGGCGGCGGCACCTGCACATAGTCGAGCGCCGGAACGTAGAACGCCCTGTTGCCGCCGATGCGGAAGTCGATGCCGGTCGCCTCGATGAGCGCCTCGACCTGGGGCTCGATCATGCCGGGTGGCGGAGGCGCGGCCGCCTCGATGTCGTCGGGCAGACCGTCGCATTGCGCCGTGTTGAACACCGTGAAGCGTTTCAGGAAGGGGATCGCCTGCGCTTCCTCGCCATTTTCGCGGGCGCGGCGCTTCTCGTCTTCCGGCGTGAAGCGATCGGCATAGACGACGGTGGTGCCGCGCTCGCCCTTGCGGACATGGCCGCCGAGCGACAGGGCCTGGCGAAAAGTGAGCCAGCCCTGACCGGGAAAGCCGTGTTCGACGACGGCGCCCCAGAGGATCAGGACATTGATGCCGCTGTAGCTTCGTCCCGTGCTCGCGTTCTTCGGCAGGCCGAGCGGCGCCTGCGCGGCCGAGGTGCCCCAGGGCTGAACCCACGGGACGCGGCCGGCTTCCAGCTCGGCGATGATCTTGCCGGTGATTTCGTCATAGAGGTTCGCCCGGTCAGCGCCGGTGCGAGGGGTGCGGTCATGTCTGGACATCGCGGTTCTCCGCGACGGGCACCAGGAGCCTCTCTCCCGGTCCTCAACCCGTCACGGAAAACCCGTCAGCACTCTCACTCTCAGGGGGCGTTGCGGGGTCTCCCCGCAGAAGAGGGTGTGCCGGCGACCGTGGCGCCGGCCAGGGGGAAGGCATTCCCCCCAAATACGCGGAAGCGTACAGCCGCAGGTCCTGCGAACCGCAAAGTCGCAGTTGCACGAAGCAGCATCCTTGCCCTTTCCGGCTCCGCGTTTCCGCTCCATCTTTCAACGACGACAATCCTCAGAACCGGAGAGCGACACCGACGTTTCCTCCCCAATACGCGCTGAAAGTGAGGACCGATGTGCAATGACTATCGACTGAAGGCGGATGTCGGCACGCTGTTCGAGGAATTCGCTGCGCTCAAGATCCAGCTGCGGTTTTCGGAAGGCCGCCCCAACATCGAGGCGAGAGAAGACATCAGGATCACCGATGTCGCGCCGATCGTAAAGGCGGTCGACGGATCGCCGGGCGAGGGCGATCTGGTGCAGCGGCGTTGGAGTTGGCCGGGCCAGAACAAGAAGCCGGTCTACAATTTCCGCTCGGAGAAGCGCACGTTCACCTCGAACCGCTGCCTGGTGCTGGCGGACGGCTTTTATGAATTCACGGACCCGAGGGAAGCCTCCAAGAAGCGCAAGGACAAATGGCTCTTCACCATGACGCAGGAGCCGATCGTCGCGATCGCCGGCATCTGGAGAAACACCGAGGAGGTCGGCGAGGCTTTCACCATGCTGACGATGGAGCCGGGACCGGACATTTCGCCCTATCATGACCGGCAGATCGTCATTCTCCGGCGCGACGCCTGGGCCGCCTGGCTCGATCCCTCCGTGCCGGCGCAGACACTGGTCCACCCCTTGCCGGCCGGGACGCTATCGGTCGAGCAGGTTGGGTAATGCGGTTTTCATTTCCACATTCTCATGCCTTCGAGGGCGGCCGCGTCATCGTCGACGACGATGACGCGGCCGAAGGCCCATGTTCGGTGGAGTTTGCGGATGGCGTGACAGTCATAGGCGCGGTGAGAAAAGACGGCGACATGCTGATGCTGGAGGTTCCGACCTATCGCACGGCACGCAATACCGATGTGATCGGCCGCCGCTGGCGCATCGAGCGGGCCGGCGACGGGGTGTGGCGCAGCCGTCGAGCGCTGTGAGTCTCCGCAGCGGCCCACACACCCCGACCCTTCTCGGGCTAGAGCTGGAATTCGAGCTGCGCCACGGATTGGGCTTCGGCCTGGCCGAGGCTCGACAAGGTGACGCCGAGCAACCGCACCGGCTTTCGAAAGGGATGCGTCCCTTCGAGCAGCAGGTTCGCGGCAGCAAGGATCGCAGCGTCATCGGCAAAGGCGATGGGGAGGGTCTTGCTGCGGGTGATGATCTGAAAGTCCGCGAACCGGATCTTCACCGTCACGGTTTTGGCCGCCATATCGTTGGCCTCGCAATAGCGCCAGATCTTGGCGACCAGGGGCTCAAGCTCGCGCTTGGCCTCATCGAGATCGGCGATGTCGACGGCGAAGGTGTCTTCGGCCCCGACTGACTTTCGCTCGCGATCGGGGTTCACCTGACGATTGTCGATGCCGCGCGCGATTCCATAGTAATAGGCGCCGGATTTCCCGAAATGCTGGGCGAGGAATTCACGAGACTTCTCTTTGAGGTCCGCGCCGGTCTGGATCCCGAGCGCTGCCATCTTCGCGGCCGTGGCCGGGCCGACACCGTGAAATTTCTTGACCGGCAGGCTCTCGACGAAGCCGGGCCCGTGCTTGGGGGTGATGACGGCCTGGCCGTTGGGCTTGTTCAAATCCGATGCCATTTTAGCCAGGAATTTGTTGTAGGAGATGCCGGCCGACGCGTTGAGGCCGGTCGCTTCCTTGATCCTGGCGCGGATTTCCGACGCGATGTCGGTGGCGACGGCCATGCCTTTCAGGTTGCTGGTGACGTCAAGATAGGCTTCGTCGAGTGATAGCGGTTCGATGAGCGGCGTGTACTCCGCGAAGATCGCCCGGATTTGCATGGAGATGGAGCGATAGACATCGAAGCGGGGCTTCACGAAAATGAGGTCGGGGCATTTGCGCGCTGCCGTGACCGAGGGCATTGCCGAGCGCACGCCGAAGGCGCGCGCCTCGTAGCTGGCGGCAGCCACGACGCCGCGGGCGGCAGGACTGCCGACGGCGACAGGTTTGCCGCGCAGCTCGGGATTATCGCGCTGCTCGACCGACGCGTAGAAGGCATCCATATCTATATGGAGAATCTTCCGCGTTTCGGTCGCAGCCTCTTCGCTCATCTGTTCAATCGTACTGTGCGAAATTCAGATCATGGATGAAGCTGTCGGTGTTCAGATTCATTCTCTCGCAAAAGTCGAGGATTTCGATCCACGGATTTACATCCCATGGTTTGCGGGTCCCGAGGCTGACAAAATATTCGCCGGGGTTATGGCCTTCGTCGATATCGCCAAGGCCGTGATGGCGCAGCAGATCCATGTGCTTTTTGAGCTTGCCTTGTGAGATCTGAAACGCACCCGCGACGTCGTCCACGGGAAGTTTTTCCTCCTTCTGGCGGCGCATCCTCTCCGCGACCGACAGCGCGAATTCGCGCTCCTGCAGCGGAAGTTCTTTCAGCCGGTTGATGAAGTCCCGAATTCCCTCCAGCTCGTCGCTGTCATTGGCGAGCTGGGGCATGTCGTAACAATCCGCCAGTTTCTGGAGCGTCGTCGGATAGGTCGGCTGCACGATCTGCGTGGTGTCGGTGTATTTTTGAAGCAGCGCGCGTTCGGCGCGGCGAAACCGATCTTCGTGGGTCTTCTTGATCTTCTTGAGCTTGTCGGGGGTGTAGGTGTCGACGTTGTCCTTGTAGTCGATAATGTCGTGGCAGACACCGCAGACAAGAAAGAGATTGTCAAAGGCGCGCCTCTGTTCGTTCGTCATGTTCTTGTCGAACCGGGCAGCGCCTTTCTCGGCACCATGGATATGCGCGATTTTGCCAAGCATGGCTCCCGTTTTGTCGACGAGAGGCGTCAAGCAATCGGGCATTGCGCACTGATTGCCGCTATAGGCGAACAGCTTCTTGATCGTCGACTCGGTTGGGTGCAGGCGCTTTACTTCTTCTGTCGGCAATTCCCGATTCCTTACCTTTACTTCTGTTCTCGGGAATAACAGGTCCGGTGAAATTTGTCCGCGATGCCAGCGGCGAATATCCCGATGTCGGCGGTGTCAGTGGAAATTCCGCGATTTCCGGCGGAGTTCGTCGATGTGACCGTAATTGTCGGAGATATTGCGCGCGCGCATGGTCCGCGGCGGTAGCTCGCGCGGATCTGGACCAGAGCCGCCATTGCGAACCTGATCGCCACGGCCATGGGGCAGAGGAAACGTTTCGCGATTTCCGACGCTGGCCAGCATGTCGGAGAGATCGGTCAGGCGATGGGCGACGAGGTGGACGACATCGCCTTCGCGCTGGATGCGGCCGTAGACGCCGAGCATGCGGCTCGACAGCACGGTTCGCCGAAATTTCTCGAAGGTTTTGGCCCAGACCACGAGGTTGGCGATACCCGTCTCATCTTCCAGCGTGACGAAAAGCACGCCCTTGGCGCTACCGGGTCGTTGCCGTACCAGCACGATCCCCGCCGCGTCCAGCCATCGCCCGTCCCGGGCTTCCATCGCGTCGCGACAGGACACGATCCGTTTCTGCCGCAGATCAGCGCGCAAAAACGAGATCGGATGGTCGCGTAAAGTCAGTCCGACATGGCCGTAGTCGGCGACGACTTCGCCGCCCGCGGTGAGGGGGCGCAGCCTGACGGCCGGCTCGTCGATTTCGGGGACGATGGCCTCCTCGCGGGCGGCGGCAGCCGCGAAGAGAGGGAGAGGCTCGTCGCGAAGCCCTCTCATCGCCCAGAGCGCTTCTCGCCGCGCAAGGCCGAAGGCTGGACGGAAACCGTCCGCCTCGGCGATGCGGACCAGCGCGGAGACTGGAACGCCGGCACGCCTCCAAAGATCGTCGATGGATGTGAATGGGTCATCAGCACG
>Ga0187815_10000369_pt1 | contig 21939 bp, 20 predicted proteins | sample NC_S_5_FD_132962 | JGI IMG/M metagenome (GOLD analysis project Ga0187815, IMG submission 132962) | Wetland sediment microbial communities from Neuse River Estuary, North Carolina, USA - ASW-S_5 | ecosystem: Environmental > Aquatic > Freshwater > Wetlands > Sediment | place: USA: North Carolina...
CGAGTTCACCGAACGCATCGAGAAAATTTTGCCGAAGCTGGACGAAATGATCGGCGGCGGGCTCGTCACACTCGAGAAAGTCCGCGTAATTCTCTACCGGTCGAGCAAATAGACCACCGGAATGGTAGCGATGATGCTGCGTATTGCCGAGGCTGAATAGGCGAATAGTTCGGAAACGTGCAGCTTACAGCCTCTCGAGGAGGCGGAGGTCAAATTCAAAGGGCAACGGTTCGCCGATCCGGATCTTCCCGAACGTGGAGTGCTGCGGATTCAAAAGAAAAACGTTTTCAACAGGAATGACGGCGCTCGGCACTTGCAAAACGGGCGAAGGCTCTTCCGCAATCCAAGCATCTCCAATCGCGTGGGTGCTCGCAGGAGGCGGGCTGGCACGCCAGTCCTTCGGCAAATCTGATTTGGGGAGCTGGGTTACCAACGACGGGTCGAAGCGCGCCTCGATGACCACATACTCGTACAACAGATCGGAATTTTCCAGGTGAACCAGAAGCTCGAGTGCAGCGAGCGACTGCGATTGCGCCGCATAGACGACCGATCGGCCCGGCGAGTTCCACCGCCCTCCGTACAAACGCGCGCCTTCTCCGCTGAACGCTTCCCGCGAGAGCTTTCGCTTGACGATGCGCCAACCAGACACGCTCACGTGAAGACCCCGTGCTCCAGCCGCCCAATCAGGTTCTCCACTTCCCGCGCGCCCAGTTCGGACCGCGAATACGACAGCGGGACCTTATCGCCCAAAGCCTTTTTCGGTTTTGTCAGCCATTCGATCGCCTCAGTGACATCGCCTTCGAATAACCCGACGGCCTTTTCGAAAATGGTTGAAACGCGCAGCAAGCGCTCGGATTCGTCCGGCGACAGCCGGCGCGACGCTTTCCGCCGGGCAAAGGTCCGTTCGGGGATTTGGATCATGGACGCGACAGTTGCAAGCGGCAATCCCGTTTCGGCGGCAAACGACTCGAGGGCTTTGAATGAAAAGCCGCGCTGCACGGCCTTGATGAGTTCGTCCGTGCCGAGGCTCGAAAATCCGAGACTTGAGCCACGAATACGATAGTGCACCGGCCCGCGGCGGTCGGCACGAGCGGCCGCAGTCTGTCGGCGATGGTAGACCACAGCCGGATTATAGACGACGCTTCGCCAGTTGGCAACAATATTTATGCCATGTGGCGTACATCGATCTTAAACGACCCCTGGGGGCGCGGTTCGAACGTGATCTACTGAGTGGTCGGCGATACGCTATTTCAGAAAATCCTTGATGTTCCGGCTTGCATCGCGGGCTGCAGTCTGCTAGGGTAAGCGAACAAAAAGCGAAGGACTCGGCGAAGCTAAAGCGAAGGAGACCCCTCGTGGCCCCAACGCTGCAAGGACTGGCGGTTCGATCTCGGACGGCGTCGCAACCGGCTCTAACCACGATCGACACATTTCAGGAGACGCTGTGGACGCTGGCAGGCCGTCATCACGCCGGCGAAGTTCTAACCGCGATCAAGCAGATTCCCGCGCGCGAAGCGCAGTTCCGGCCGGTGCCGGGATGGTTGCGGCCCGAGTTAGCCGCTGCCTATCGCCAGAAAGGCATCGAGCAGCTTTATTCGCATCAAGCGGCGGCTGCCGAACTGGCGCGCGAGGGCAAGAATTGCGTGGTGGTAACACCTACCGCATCGGGCAAGACTCTCTGCTACAACCTGCCGATTCTGAACGCCATTCTGGAGAATGCGGACACGCGCGCACTGTACCTCTTCCCCACCAAAGCGCTGGCGCAGGACCAGCTTGCTGAACTGCACGATTTGGCGACTCGGCTCGACGATTGTTTCGGCGTATTTACGTATGACGGCGACACGCCCAGTGACGCGCGAAAAGCAATACGGGATCGCGGACACGTTATCCTAACCAATCCCGACATGTTGCACACGGGGATCCTGCCCCACCACACGCGGTGGACGAGGCTGTTCGAGAATTTGCGGTTCATCGTAATCGACGAGCTGCACACATACCGCGGCGTGTTCGGCAGCCATCTTGCGAACGTGCTGCGCCGGGCCGCGCGCATCGCTCGATTCTACGGTTCGAAGCCGCAATACATTTGCTGTTCGGCGACGATCGCCAATCCGGGTGAACTTGCGTCGCAATTAATCGAACAGGACGTAAGCGTCATCGATGAGAATGGTGCGCCTGCAGGCGAAAAACTGTTCGTCTTCTACAATCCGCCGATGGTGAATCGCAATCTGGGGATTCGGCGGAGCTATTTGAACGAAGGGACGCGGGTGGCCAAGGAACTGCTCGCACGAAAGCTGCAAACGATCGTGTTTGCAAACAGCCGGTTGCATACGGAGGTGCTGCTGACGTATCTGCAGCGGGCAAATCCAACGAAACCGGGCGAAGCGCAGGCGATTCGAGGTTATCGCGGCGGATATCTGCCCGGCGAGCGCCGCGAAATCGAGCGCGGGTTGCGCGAAGGCCGCGTTCGCGGCGTGGTCACCACGAACGCCCTGGAACTCGGCATCGATATCGGCTCACTCGACGCGTGTGTGATGTGCGGTTACGCCGGCTCAATTGCGTCGACCTGGCAGCGCGCGGGACGGGCGGGCCGCCGCAGCGGAAGTTCGTGCGCAGTGATGGTGGCGTCATCTGCGCCGCTCGACCAATTCATCGTGCAGCATCCCGATTATTTCTTCGGGCGCTCGCCTGAGCACGCATGCATCCAGCCGGACAATCTCGAAATTCTCATCAATCACTTGAAGTGCGCGGCTTTCGAGTTGCCGATTTCACCGGAGGAGAAATTGGGGGCAATCGATTTGCCTCAAATGTGCGAGCGGCTTGTAGACGCGGGCTATTTGCATCGCAGCGGTGAGAATTGGCACTGGGTTCAAGAGGCGTATCCAGCGGACACGGTGAGCCTGCGTTCCGTCACTTCGGACAATTTCGTGATTATCGACATCTCGGGGCACGAGGAAGGGTCGGAAGATGGGCAGCCGGAAGTGATTGGCGAGGTCGATTTTTCGTCGGCGCTGACGACAGTGCATCCGAAAGCGATCTACATCCATCAGGGCGAGCAGTATCACGTCGAGCGGCTGGACTTCGAGAAGCGCAAGGCGTACGTCAAGCCGGTCAACGTGGACTACTTCACGGACGCGATTCGCTACACGCAGGTGCGTGCGCTGGAAATTGCGGAAGAAGAAAGCATGGCAGGCCCGGCAGCGCGCGTGCATGGGGAGGTCCTCGTCCGGTCGCAAGTCGTCGGATTCAAGAAGATCAAATTTTTTACGAACGAGAATGTCGGGGCAGGCAAGCTGGAATTGCCAGAAAACGAAATGCACACGACCGCGTTCTGGATCACGTTGGAGCGAGGCCTACTCGCGGGATTGCGGTTCACGATTTCCGAGCGGCAGAGCGGAATTTTCGGACTATTACATGCCCTGGAATCGATGGCTGCGCTGCTTCTGATGTGCGATCGCCGCGATCTTGGGAGCGCTGTTGGCGAACGCCCGCCGAGCGCGGGAGTAGAAACGAAATGGCAGGAATATACCGTTGCGACGGACGATCCGGCCAAGGCGAAGGAATTCTTCGAGCCAAATTTATATCTCTACGACGCGTATCCGGGCGGAATCGGGTTCAGTGAGCCGCTCTATCGCGTCCATGATCTGCTGCTGCGCCGCACACGAGAGCTGATCGAGGCGTGCCCGTGCGAGCGGGGATGCCCATCCTGCGTGGGGCCGGTGGGCGACCGGAGCGAACGCGCAAAGGAAGTTGCGCTGACCATATTGAGCCGGTTTTGCGGATAGCCTCGACTTTCCGTGTCAGACACGCAACAAGGAGATACCGCGGAGACACACCCGCGCAAGGGAAAGTTGGAGACAAACCGATTCGACGCTGAGCACGTGCTCTCCACACGCGCTGGTAGGTCGAGCTTGAGATGAGTGAAACAACGCAAGATCGCTTCGGCGGCCTGGCCGCCCTACGGCCCCCGCGGAGGCGAAGTACTCTCGCGACTGACGATGGACTGCGCGGCACGATCCCGGAAATTCCTGAGGGCTCGGCACGGCTCGCGGAATTGCTTGGCGCGATGCCGGTGCGTAACCGTTTCGGCGAGCATCTGGCCTTGCGCCGGTGGTTCGCCGAGCCGATTGGAGGCGAACCACCGGAACATCGGGTCGACGGAACAGCTCTTCGACTGCTCGTTCCGGATGCGTCGGCGGATGCAGCCAACCCGCAGCAATGGCTGTTTCTGGACACGGAGACCACTGGGCTCGCCGGCGGCACGGGAACGTATGCATTCCTTGTGGGAATCGCGTGGTGGGACGCAGGAGGTCTTCAGGTCGAACAATTATTCATGCGCGATCACAGCGAAGAGTATTCCCTTCTTGTCGCGCTGGCCGAGCGAATGGCGGAGCGGTGCGTGCTCGTCACATTCAACGGGAAATCATTTGACTGGCCGCTGCTGGAAACGCGTTATCGCATGACCCGGAGCATTCGCCTGCCTGCGCCGCGAGCGCATCTTGATTTTCTTCATCCGGCGCGGACTTTGTGGCGGCTACGGCTCGGTTCCGTCCGACTGCCCGAACTCGAGAGGCACGTTCTACGCTGGAATCGCGGCGTGGACGTAGCGTCCGAACTGATACCGACAATTTACTTCGATTTTCTGCGCGGCGGCCCGCCTGAACCGCTGCTTCCGATCTTTTATCACAATCAAATGGACCTGCGCGGGCTCGCTGGGCTGGCCGAACGCGTCTTGTCGGTGCTTGCCGCACCATCGGCAGGCAACCGGGATGGGCTCGAGCTTTTTGGCGTTTCCCGAATCTGCGAACGGCGCGGAGAGGCGGCCCGAGCGCGCAAGCTCTATGAAGAATCGATTGCGTGCGAACTTCCGCCGGATACGGCGCGCATGGCGCGCAAAGCGCTCGCAAGTCTGGCGAAGAGAGACGGCGATTTTCCGCTGGCCTACGAATTATGGAGCGAAACGCTGGGCATCTCGCGCGAAGGCTTCGAGGCCTATGAACAGCTCGCCATCTATTACGAACGCCGCGCTCGCGACTGGCATCGCGCTGCGGTGCTCGTGCGCAAAGCTCTTGCCGACCTACATCGCGCGAACCACGTTGGCATGCTGCCGCCCGGAGTCTGCCTGCGGTATCTGCGGCGGTTCGAGAAGCGTCTTGCTCGACTGGAGAGGAAGGCTGGCCACGCGATGCTCGAAGCGATGAGCGCAGCGAAGACAGAATCAAACGTTCTCGCCGGCGAATCCAATTAGGAGCCTGAGCAGGGGGGCGAATTTCAATGTCAATTTCGGATAGTGGTGCGGCGCAACCCACGAGAATATCGGAAACGAAGGATCAAACCATGCCTGAGATTACGGAGCCCTATTTGCGAGAACAACTCGAACGGCGTCGCGACGAATTGAAACACGCCCTTGCGACTCCCGCGTCAGAATTTGCGCCTGCGGCCTTTTTCCAGCTTCTGCACGAAGTGGATTCGGCGCTCGAGCGGATGGAGCAAGGGACTTACGGCATCTGCGAAGTTTGCCACGACACGATAGAAAAGGACCGGCTGATCGCCGACCCGCTGGTGCGGCTGTGCCTGGATCATCTGTCGACTGAGGAGCAGCGCGCGCTGGAAGGCGATCTTGAATTGGCTTCGCGAATCCAACGCGGGCTGCTGCCGCAAAATGACGCGAAGTTTGGCGAGTGGCGGATCCATTACCAGTACAGACCTGCCGGCCTCGTAAGCGGTGATTACTGCGATCTGATCGTTCCCTCGAGTGAAAAGGGAAAACTGATCTTCTTGCTCGGGGATGTAGCAGGAAAAGGCGTGGCCGCTTCCCTCCTGATGACGCATCTGCACGCAATGTTTAGGAGCTTGTCGGCCGTGGAGGTCGAACTCGACAAGCTGCTCGATATGGGCAATCGCATATTCTGCGAAAGTACGATTGCGGGGCAGTACGCGACTTTAGTGTGCGGACGCGCGGGACAATCCGGCGAACTCGAGATCGCGAGTGCCGGACATTTGCCGGCTTTGCTGGTAAACGGAAATGGAGTCGAGCAGCACAGTTCGACGGGCTTGCCGCTCGGAATGTTTTGCAACGCGCGATACCAGGTGACGCGACTGCGCCTCGACCCTGGAGACAGTCTTCTCCTTTACACGGACGGAATTTCCGAGTCGCGCAATGCGATGGGAACTGAGTACGGCGTGGAAAGGCTATCGATGATCGCTGGCGAGCAACATGACAGTGCGCCGCACGAACTTCTGCGCCAATGTCTCAAGGATTTGCGGGACTTTTCGTCAGGCGCGAGGCAAGCGGACGACCAAACAATGATGGTCATCCACCGTGCACACTCGGGCGGAACCCGAGGAATCGGGCCGGTAGTGGAATAAGCATAGAGGCTGCCCTTATCGAGTCAGCGACGTCAATCAATCCGCAGCAAGCGCAGGAGAGACGCGGGGCGTAGAGCTGGTTTCGACGCGAGTTCCTTCCGGCTGCGCGGGAGCGGGAGCCAGCGTCCACCCGATGGCCCGCGTAATCTTGTCGTAAGTTTCGCGTGACGCGCCTTCCACCACCAAGCAATCCGTTCCAATGCAGCGAAGGAACACGCCGCCGCTGTCGGTATTGAACTGAAAATAATTCGGTCTCCGGAAAAGGCCCGTTCGATTCTTATGCTTAATCTCGAGGGCTTCGCTGTATTGGCCGCAGAAGTGCGTAGCATTCTCTTCGTTGTCCAGCCTCACGCGGAAGACGAGCGGCGTATCTTTCGTCCGCTGATTTTCGAAGACAGCGTAACGATCGCCGGCCCAGGCGGGCGAGAGCGCATCCGCCCGCTGAGGGCCGAGGAATTGTTTCAGGACTTCGTCAAACCCGAACTCGCCCATCACGTTTTCCTCGAGCAGCCTCCAGTCTGCGGGAGCGATGCCCTTCCAATCGGGAAGAGACACGGGCAGCGGCTTCACTCCCGTGAGGTACAAGTTGGGATGAATGATTTGCTGAGTCGAAACAGGCGGGTTCTCGAAGATCAGCTTCAAGTCAGCCCAGCCCGAATGCGCTTTCAAGAATTGTTGGGAAAAGGAGGTGCCGGCCAAATACGGAAACAGCAATTCATCACGGATGTAAGTGGGTGCTTGCGAAAGTTTCGGATCTTTGTTCATTTCGGCGACGGCGCCAGAACGAATCAACCCAGTCACATCGGGAAGATCGCGCACGCTCATTGTCTCGTCCTGCAAGGTGTAGTCAACCATCGCGGCCATGGCCGAACCCTCGCTGACCGAATCGCGAGCTAGCTCCGCGTCGTCGTTCGGACGCGCGGCCTTGATCCAGGGATCGATATGAAACGACTGATCTTCGAGCGCGTGCGTCAGTTCGTGAGCCATCACAGGTTTCTGCTCGTCCGCAGCAATCCAGTTGGCGATGTAGAATTCCTTTCCTTTCGGATCGTAGAGCCCGGCGACTTGGTCGGTCAGCACGTCAAGCATGAATGAATCGAGCGGGAAGCCCTTTGGGATCAGGCCGAAGGCTTCGAGGGACTTGTCATCTGCGTAGCGCTGCGCGTCGTTCTTGTCCTCTTTCTCTTCCTGAATCAAATAAGCGCGGACCTCGTCCTTCGAACGCAGGCTCTTCTTGAGCGGCTCACGAATGGGCAGATTGAGAATCTTGCTCATCTGCACAAGGACTTCGTTCGCCGCCTCAATAAAGTTCTCCTTCTGTTGCGGCGAGACCTGCGCGGGCTTCGCGGAATCGGAATTCGCGGCCGGCGGATTGGGGGCCGCTCCGGGCGAGCGCGTGGCTTGATGCGCCGCTGCGCCCATTGCAAATAGAAATAGCATTACGGCAACAGCGGCGCCAGGAAATCGCTTCATGCAGTCCCTCCGCTATTTTGGATGACACCAACAGGATAACAGGTTTGGCGGGATCGCCTTGATGCGAAGCTATTTCGTGTGAGCACGAGTTCAGGGCTCAGCGCTTGAGCGTGCTGGGGGTTTCCACGGAAAGGACCTCGCGCGCGTGCCTCCAGAAACTACTGTGCTCGAAGGGTTTGAGGATGACGGGGCAATCAACTCCTCCGATGCGCGGGATTCCCGCACGATCGCCGCCATTCCAGGAGGTAAACGCGATTCGCCTGGAAAGTTCGGGGCGATTGCGCTCGATCCAGGCGCAGAAGTCGGAAATCGTAAGCTCGCCAGGAGGGCGCAGGTCGAGGATGGCGGCCTCGATCGATTCACGGCGCAGGATGTTGATAGCTTCTTGAACTGTGCGCGCCGTTTTAGCGGTGACGCCCTGCGAAAGAAGGATTTCCTGTTCCAGGTGAAGCACCGAATCGTCCTGATCGAGAAGCAAGACAGTTTTGGGACTGTCCTGGTGACGGCGAGAAGGCACGTCGGCCGACTCCGCATGATACGGTGTGAGGGGCAGTGTAACGGCAAAAGTGGCTCCTCCGCCGGGTGCGTCATGAACCTCGATTTCCCCGCCGTGCTCCTTCACAATGCCATAGCAGATGCTCAGGCCCAAACCGGTTCCCTTGCTCACGGGTTTGGTGGTGTAAAACGGATCAAATACGCGGTGAGGATCTTTCACGCCGGGGCCGTTATCCGTGAACTCGATGCGCAATCTGTTTTGGACAAGCATCGTGCGCACGCAAATCTGGCCGTCGCTTGCGCCATCCATAACAGCGTCCACCGCATTGTTCAGGATATTCAGGAAAACCTGCTGTAACTGGTGAAAATCTCCGCTGGTCTCCGGCAAATCGGGATCGAGCTGCAGCTGGACTCGGACGCGATTGACTTTCAAATCGTACTCGCGCAGAGCGAGGGTCTCCTCGATGGCCCGGTTGACCTGCACCGGCCCGCGTTCAGGCTTGTGCTGGCGTGAGAAACTCAGCAAATTCTCAACGATATGATGGGTGCGGTGCGCCTGCCTGTGCAACTTCTCGAGATAATCCGCGCTTCGGCCCGCAATGCTCTGTTCGTTTTTCAAAAGCTGGCTGTAACCCAAAATCGCGGTCAGCGGATTATTGAGTTCGTGGGCGACGCCGGATATCAATTGCCCCACGGCAGCCATCTTTTCGCTCTGCAGTAGTTGCTCCTGTGTTTCGCGCAAAGTTTCGTAAGCTTCGCGGGTTTCCTCGAGCAGACGCGATTTGTCGATGGTGGTGGCGACCTGGTTTCCCAAAGCGCCCAGCAAGTTCAATTCGGCGGTGGAAAAGTCTTTCATGGTGCGGCATCCGACAGCGAGCGCACCGGTGATACGATCCTTGACCCGGAGCACGGCGACCTGCGAAACGACAACGCCCTCCGCTCTTTGCAACTCGCGGAATTCTTCGGGCAGGGAGAGGGCCGCTCCGGAAACGACAGTGGCGTGGGCTTGACGGATCTGTTGCACGAGCGAATTCGGAATCTGGATCCGGCTCAAGCGCTTCGCGTAGTCGGACGTGTGGCCGAAATCCGCGACGCGCTTCAACGCGTGCGCCTGTTCATCGAGGAAGTAAACGCTGGCCACATCTGCGGAGAAAAGTTCAACGATTTTTTGGAGCGCGCGTGCAAGCGATTCTTCAAGTTTGGGAGATTCCGCGAGCAGCTCGGCGATCGTGTTCAGCGCAAGCAACTCGCGGTTCCTCCGCCGGATTTCCGCCTCGGCTTGCTTCTGTTCGGTCACATCCAGCACAAAACCTTGGTACGCGACAATCGCGCCGGAACCGTCGCGCGTCACGAAGCTGGATTCGTGGGCAATGCGAATTTCGCCATCGCGCCGACGAAAGCGGAACTCGAAATCGGTGACTTCGCCGTAATCATGCAGCAAGCGCTGCAGGTGGCGACGCTCCTCTGAATCTATGTAAATTTCGGATGGGATATTGGCGCGGAGCAGGTCCTCTCGTTTGTCGAATCCCAGCATGTGCATAAAGGCGTCGTTAAAATCGAGGAAGCGGCCGTCGGGCGTCGAGATGAAGATGCCTTCCTGGACTTTCTCGAACAGCGTGCGGAACTTGCTTTCCGCCTGGCGGCGCTCCGTAAAGTCTTTCAAAACGTGCGCGGTGCCCAAGCGGTTTCCGTCCGAGTCATGAAAACCAGAGTTGGTAACCAGGAAATGGCCGCCGAAGGTGGGGTCGACCTGCTCCGGCTTTCCGGCCGCTCCCTCGCAGTAGGGGCAAACAACCCAGCGAATCTCGCCGTGCTTCAGCAACTCACGGAGGGGCTGACCTTCCGCCAGGTCGGGCTCCAATCCGAGGTGCCAGGCCAGAGCGCGATTGGCGCGGAGAATACGTCCGTCGCCAGAATGCACGAAAATCAAATCGTCGAGGGAGTTGAACGTGTCGAGCCACTGCCGCCGGGCGGAGGCCGCTGCCTCGATCAGCGAAACATTCTGGACAGCCAGTCCCAGAAGGTTAGCCACGTTGACCAGAAAATCCACTTCGTCGCCTGCGAAGCTGCGCGGTGATGATGAGCCGACACAAAGCAGACCTAGGGATTTGTTCTTACCTTTGATGGGCACCAAGACCGCCGAGGACAACTGTTCCTTTTCCAGCCAAGCAGGAGCTTTCATTTCACTCGAGATTCCGCGAGAAATGATCCGAGAGCTGTGTGCGAGCGCATCACGTATCCACGACTCGGATGTGAATACCTGAGCGTATTGGTTCAAGAAGGTTTCGCCGAAGCCAGCGGAGGCTCGCAGGTTGAACGAGGCGGGACTCCCGTCATGTTCCAACAGAAAAAGGACGCCATGGCTGGCGCCAAGAGTTGGGAGGATGTTGGGCAATACGCCGGTGAGCGCATCGTGAACGCGCAGCGATTGTGTTGCCTCGGCGGTAATCAGGGCGAGCCGCCGCATTTTTTCGTTGAGTTCCTCGATGCGAGCGCGTCCTGCTTCGAGGACGAGAACGGCCATGGCCACACCCATGGTTATGCCCATGAGGTCGTGAATAGAAACGCGAAAAAGTGCATAAGGTTGCGCGAACCAGTCGGGCCGGTCGATGCCATGAAGGCCGCGCACGAGCAGCGAGCCGGCGAGAAGCTTCCATCCGTGCCCGCGATGCCGCGCGCGCGTGCGCCAAAGCAGCAGGCCCGCGCCAATGTACAAGGAGGACTCAAAAACCGATTCGGACCACAGCATAGCCCGTGGCGATCTCTGCGCAACGAGGAACAGAACCAAGGGGACGAGCAAAAGAAAAGGCCACGCGTATTTGAGCCGCGGCCCTTGTCCGCAGCATTGCATGATCGCGGCAAGAAGAGCGGCGGCGGTGGTCAAGTACATCGCCGGAAGAAGGAAGAAGGCGCCCGGCCCTCCATTCCATAACTGAGAAATCTCGAGAGCGGAGACGAAAACGTAAAGCGTCCATGCGCCGAGCCAGTAGCGGAAAAATCTGGCGGGAAAGCCCTGGGCTAGGAGGACATAAAGGATGAGCAGAATGAACGCCGCGGAGCAATCAATGAAGGCCGCGGCGAGGAAACCCGGATTGGACACGAAGGCCATCCGTACCATCGCAGAAATAACTAAAATGTAAACGAACTGAAAGACAGCCCCGAAGGAAGCCGGTTGGAACGGTAGCATGTACGTACAAGTTACGGCAACAAAGCTAAAGGTCCGATGTGCCGTGCTTTATAATGTGAGTCGCTGCAGGGAACGCACTTGGACAAGGAAAACATCCTCGTTGTCGATGACGAAGAGGCGATTCGAGAAGTGGTATCAACCCTGCTCGAAGTGCAAGGTTATCGGTGTTCTGTCGCGCCCAACGGACGGGCGGCTCTGGAGCTATTCGGCAAGAATGGTTTCGGCCTCGTTCTGAGCGACATCGTCATGCCCGAAATGGACGGGCTGAAGCTCCTCGCGCAATTGCGGTCGCAAGATCCGGATGTTCCGGTAATCATGGTCACCGCGATGCACGATATTTCCATCGCCCTGGAAGCGATCCGAGCGGGCGCATACGACTACATCTTGAAACCGTTCGAGAAGGATCAACTCCACTTGAGCGTCCGGCGCGCTCTCGAACACCGGCGGCTCGTGCTCGAAAATCGGATTTACCAGAATGATCTCGAACGGCTCGTCGCCGAAAAAAACCAGCAGCTCTCTTTTGCGCTTCGCGACCTCGAGGTATCGTACGACTACACACTGGAGGCTCTGGGTGGCGCACTCGATGCCAAAGACGCGGAGACGGAAGGACACTGCCAGCGCGTCACGGCGTTCACCATTACCATCGCGCGCGCCATGGGCGTCGATCAGGCCCTGCTGGGTCACATTGCACGCGGCGCCTTTCTCCACGATATCGGCAAAATGGGAATTCCGGATGAGATTCTGCGCAAGCCGGGCCCGCTCACAAGCGAAGAGCGTGAGGTTATGCGGCGTCACTGCGAAATCGGCTACTCCGTGCTCGAGCGCATTCCTTTCTTGAAGGAAGCCGCGGAAATCGTACTTGCCCACCAGGAACGCTACGACGGCACTGGTTATCCGCGGGGCCTAAAAGGCGAGCAGATACCGATCGGCGCGAGAATATTCGCCGTCGCGGATACGCTGGACGCCATGATTTCGGATCGGCCCTACAGGAAGGCCCTGCCCATCTCTGCGGCACGCGAAGAAATCGAAAGATTCTCCGGCAAGCAATTCGATCCTCGCGTCGTCCATGTGTTTCTCTCCATTCCCGACCGGGTCTGGATCAACATGCACGAAAAGAACGACCCCTTCCGCCTCGCGCAACTCGAAAACGTCCACCCGTGAGTTTCGCAGGATCGCGTCTCGCTCTTTGTCCGGCCCCAACAATAGACGGGAGTTCACGCCTGGCGTTCGCCTAGTGAATGGTTTGGGGCAAGGATCGAAACTGCGAAAGCGGGAGTCTTGCCCCGCTGCAAAAACGCAGGTACGATGCCTGGTTCTGGAGGACTTACGGATGGCTCTCGTGCCGATCAAGACCGCATCGACGACGGGTTACTGCGACTGCATCTGTGGCTGCTACGAATTGGCCAGCCAGCGCGACGACGAAACGGGAAAGGGCTATTGTCCTCGCTGCGCAAAGGAACATTTGGAAATGAACCGCGGCATTGGGCTGCCTCAACCTGCGCCTTCGAAATTGCCTGACAATGAAGGTCCGCCGCTCGACCTCAAGATCCCTGAGGCCGCGGATCCGCCGGCTCGCCTGCGTTAATTTGCCATTCCCCTGTCGAAACAATTTTCTATGAGCACTGTGTGGCCTCCAGTTTGTTTTGCAGACGCGTGGCCTTTGGAGAGTTGTGAGTCTATAATCTTTGCCAGTTCTTACTGGGGCGAAACGGAGGAGGCATGAAGCGAAGTGTGCTGTTCCTCGTCGTATTGGGTTGCGCGTTCCTATTGCCGGTGGCGGGGCACTCCCGTGCCGCGGCGCAGGACGAAACGATGGCCAAGACGACGTTGAAAGTGGGTGACGTCGCGCCAGACTTCACACTGCCCAACGATCAAGGTGGCACCGTGAAGTTGAGCGATTATCGCGGCAAGCAGAACGTGGTCCTCGCATTCTACGTTTTGGCATTTACAGGCGGTTGAACGAAAGAACTTCAGGCATATCAGGCTGATCTGCCCAAGCTCGAAGCAAGTGGCACACAGGTTTTCGGAATCAGCATCGACAGTCCTCCCGCCAACAAAGCCTTCGCCAAGCAAATCGGAGTCACGTTCCCGCTGTTGAGCGATATGAATCATAAGGTGCTCACTAGTTATGGGATTCTGAAGAAGTACGACCTTACGAAACAAATGGGCGACGAATACGAGTGGGCGAGACGCACCACGTTCGTCATCGACAAGGACGGCAAAATCCAACACATCGAGTTCGACGAAAGCGCCATCAATCCAAACAACGCTGTCGACATTTGTTTGAAACTGCACGAAAAAACCGCGCCATAGGCAGCTTCTTCGCATTAAGCACCAATGAGGCGGGCTTGCGGTTGAGCCCGCCTTGCTATTTTCTCGAATTCGGCGCTATCGGGAGACGTTGCGGCGAGTGTAAATTAACCCGAAAATTCCAACGAAGAGACTTACAGTAGGGAACAACAGAATCAAGATGCCGTGGCGCAACGCTTCGCGGCCTTGCGCGCCCGATGCGGCGGCGTTCTGATAACACATCGCGCATCCCTGGGCCGCCACATGCGGCGCGAACACAATAACAATCAGCGCCAAAACTCCAGCTAGCAGCGCGCCAATCCTGGTCAACATTCTCAGTCTTCTAATCTCCAACATCTAACCTCCAGCCTCTGTTCTTCAGTGCGGCCTGAGATTTAGTACGCGCACGCTATCGGGAAAGAACATGATCAGCATCATGCAAATGCAAAACACCATGGCCGGAATGAGCAGCAGGAAGAGCCCAAGCTTCTCGAAGCGCAGGTGCATGAAGTAGGAAACGATCAGGGCGGCCTTGATGAGAGAGATGCCGACGAGAATCGTCAACATGATCACAGAAGGCAGGCGCAAGTAAGCCAGAAACACCTCGAAGGCCGTCAGCCCGAGCAACCATGCCCAAACGCCGGCAAATAGCCTTGTGCTGCCTACCGAATGTTTATCCGCCACCTCTAATGCTACGGCGTTTGCGCTCATGAACCGCTCCTCAAAGTTACAGACATCAGGTACACCATCGGGAAAATAAACATCCAGACCAGGTCGACAAAGTGCCAGTAAAGCCCGCTCACTTCCACGTGGTCCGCGTTGTACTTGCCTTTTCCGAAGCCCCACGCGACCACGGCTAGATAAGCCGCGCCGATCGTGACGTGGAGCATGTGGAGCCCAGTCAAGCCGAAGAACGTTCCGCCGAAGAGGGGAGATCCCCAAGGATTGCTCCAGGGCGTCACGCCTTCCTTCGTAATCAACGTGTACCACTCGGTGGCGTGAATCAGGACGAAGGCGAGGCCGCACACGATGGTCCAGATGAGCATGCGGACAGTTTTCTTCACGTCGCCTTTGCGGGAAGCGGCGACGCCGAGCACCATCGTCAAGCTACTGGTCAAGAGGATGACCGTCATGAGCGTGGATTTGGCGATGGCAGGCCAAATCTCAAATGGGCGCGGCCAGTCCGGATTGGCCAAGCGGACGTACGCATAGGCGATGAGCAAGGCCGAGAAAGTCAGCGAGTCCGACACGATGAACAGCCACATCCCCAGCTTTTTCGAATTGATCGCAAAGGGAGATCCGCCGCCCGACCACGGCGATTCGACTATGCCTTCCATTTCCGGTTCGCTCAAATTTCACCTTCCCAACGTGAGAAGTAACAGCAGAAATACCCAAAGTCCATCCATAAAATGCCAGTACATGGAAACAACTTCTGTTGCGGTGCCGCGCGTCAGCCGGTGCGTCGGACGGAACAGGACAGTGAGCAGGCCGATGATCCCGCCGGCCAAGTGCAAACCATGCGCAGCCGTGAAGACGTAAAAGAAACTACTGCTGGCGTTCCCGTCCAAGTAAATTCCGGCTTTGACTAACTGTCCCCACGCGATAATCTGCCCGACCAGGAAGAAAAACCCGAGAATCGTCGTGACGCCCCACCAGTGCCTGAAACCGGACTCATCTTCGCCGCGAAAAAGCTTTCGCGAGTGCGCTAGTGTGAAGCTGCTGGCGATGAGAATTGCAGTATTCAACCACAGTATTCGTGGCAAGACCGGGAGCGGAACCCATCCGCTGTTGGGCATGCCTTTGCGCACAATGTAGGCGCTCACGAGGGCCATGAAGAACATCAGGATGCCGCCGAGGCCGACGGTCATTCCGGTGATATAGGTTCGCTGCGGGACGCCTGCAGCACCGCCGGAAGACCCCATGCCGTCACCACCGCCGCCACCTCCGTTGTGACCGTTCCCGGACGTGCCGCCGCCTAAGCCGCCCCGGCCAGGGCGGATCAACTCAACGTCATGCGTTGCTGTCGTTCCAGGCATTTAGTCGGCCTGCTTTTTCCTCGCGACGTTCTGTGGCTCGAGATTCTGCGGAATGAAATCCTCAGTTGCTCCGGGGACGCTGAATTCATAGGGACCGCGATACACGCTGGGGAATTTGCCGCCGAAATTGTCGTGAGGCGGCGGGGAGTCCGTGATCCACTCGAGCGTCGTGGCGTTCCACGGATTCTTGGGAGCCTTGGGGCCCTTCTTCAAGCTCGAAAAGAAATTGTAGAGGAAGATGAGTTGGGCGGCTGCGGTGACGAACGCGGCCCAGGTCATGAAAACGTGAACTGGCTGCAGGGAGTGCAGGTAATCCACGGCGGTGTAGTCCGCATAACGCCGGATACCACCTGCCAGTCCAACCCAGTGCATGGGGAAGAAAATGAGATAGGCGCCGATAAATGTGAGCCAAAAATGCAGTTTGCCGAGGGTCTCGTTCATCATATGGCCAAACATTTTGGGGAACCAGAAATACGTCGCTGCGAAGATCCCGAAGATAGCAGCCACGCCCATCACCAAATGGAAATGAGCGACTACATAATAAGTCGCGTGCAGCAGGTTATCGACGGCGGGTTGCGCCAGGAAAAGTCCCGAAAGGCCGCCGCTGACGAAAAGTGAAACGAAGCCGAGCCCGAAGAGCATGGGCGTCTTGAATTGGATTTTGCCGCCCCAGAGAGTCCCGAGCCAGTTAAAGGTCTTGATAGCCGAGGGAACGCCGATGGACATGGTCAACACGGAGAAGCCGACGGCTGAGTAGGGGCTCATGCCGCTGACGAACATGTGGTGGCCCCAGACCATGAACCCGAGGAATCCGATCGCGCAGATTGCGCCCGCCATGGCCTTGTAGCCGAAGATGGGCTTGCGCGAGAACGTTGACAGCACGTGCGATGCAACGCCCATGCCGGGCAGGATGGCAATGTAGACTTCCGGATGACCGAAGAACCAGAACAGGTGTTGCCATAGCAGCGGCGAACCACCGCTATGAGGCTGCAATTGGTCGCTTACCACAACGCCCGCGGGAATGAAGAAACTTGTTCCCGCTGAGCGGTCAAGCAACAAAAGTACGCCACCCGCTAGCAGCACGCCGAAGGCCAGCAAACCGAGTATCGCCGTCACAAACCAGCCCCATACGGTTAGCGGCATGCGGAACAAACTCATGCCCGGCGCGCGCATGTCGATGGTAGTGGCAATGAAATTCAAAGCGCCCAAGAGCGATGCCAGGCAGAACAGCGCGATGCTGACGATCCACATCGTCTGACCCCAGCCTTCGCCCGGGCCCGTCACTTCGCCGAGTCCGCTGAGCGGAGCATATCCAGTCCAGCCGCTGAGGGGCGCGCCGCCGGGAACGAAAAACGCGGCAATGATGCAGACGAAGGCGAGGAAGGTCACCCAAAACGACAGCATATTCAGGTGCGGGAATGCCATGTCGGGCGCGCCAATTTGAATCGGCAAAAAATAATTGCCGAAGCCGCCTTGCGGCGCAGTGGTGAGCACGAAAAAGACCATGATAGTGCCGTGCATAGTGAGCATTGACGCGTACTGTTCCGGCGTCATGATTCCGCCAGAAACGAAGGGGAGATGCAGTGCCGGCCACGCGAGGTGAAGGCGCATGAAAACGGAGAGCACCATCCCGACCACCACGGCCACCAGCGCGAGCAGGTAATACTGAATTCCAATCACTTTGTGGTCGGTGCTGAAGATGTACTTCCGGACGAACCCTTTCGGCGCCTCAGCCGTGGCGTGGTGCAGCGAAACAGCATGCGCACTCATTCGTGCCCTCCTGTCCTGCTCTTGGCCTAAGCCAAATTGCGCGTAATGTCACGGCACGGCTTCAGCCGTGCCGCGATAGCGAAAACCCCATGGGCTTTGGCCGTGAGGGACGATTTTGCATCCCTCTCACAAACCTTTACTGCCCGGCGGCCTGCTGCTCTTGCTGCTTCAAAAAGTTTTCGTAATCCGGCTGCGACACCACGTCCAAAAAGCTTCGCATCCGATAATGACCCAACCCGCACAGTTGCGTGCAGACAATTTCATAGCGACCCACCGTGTTCGCCGTGAAATGAACGGGAACCACGAGACCCGGCACGGCGTCTTGTTGCAACCTCAATTCCCGCACAAAGAAATTGTGAATGACGTCCTGTGAACGAATGAGCAGCTCGATTTCGCGGTTGACGGGAACGGTCAGCGTGGGCACAACGATGTCGTCTTTACCAGCGGGATCATTCGCGTCGATGCCCAGCGGATTGCCCGTCGAGGCACTGATTTGCTTAGGATCGAGCTTGCCGAATTTGCCGTCCGGACCCGGATAGCGGAAATTGAAAACGAACTGGTTCTCCGTCGCCTCAATCTGAACTGCATCCGGCGCAGCTTGCGTGAAGCGCACCTCGCCCCAGGCCCGATATCCGAGCAAGCCCAGTCCGACGAAGAGAATGACTGTCGCCGAAGTCCACAGAATCTCCATCGTGTTGTTGCCGTGCGAATAATGCGCGCGCTGGCCGCGGTCGCGATAGCGAAACACGACCCAAGCCAGTCCAAGCTGCGAGAGGATGAAAACCGTCGCGGTAACGGCGAGAGTGAGGTTGTACTGATGGTCGATTTGGTGGCCAACGGAAGTGATGGCGGGCGGTGGGGCCCACTTTCCCGAAGCGAAGATGTAAACAACGATCGCCACAAAAGCGACCAGAACCAGCGACAACACAGCCGCGGTGGCCGCGGCTCCGTGTTCGTCGCACCGATCGCAAAATTGGCCGCTGCACCGGCGATATTGCGGTTCTAGCTTGGAAATTTGAGGCTTGAAATCAGAAATTGCGTGTTCCGCAGAAGGTCGTTCAGCGTGTTGACACGTACCCCAGCGCGCACGTCGCATCCCTTTTGCTCCCCCGCTGCCGTTCGCAATTTCAAGCGTATTCGAATGGCACTTCGAACCCACCCGAGTTGGCACTCACCAGCTAGACGTCGGCAGTCGAAACCCGCTAAAGAGTGAGGGCACCCACAAACAAACGCATCATACCTAAGAGCAGCCGAATTTCAAGGTCTTTGCAAACAGAAAAAACGCAGGGCCGGACCGAAACTACAGCTTACCTCAGGGGCCGGAGCTTCTATCAGGACAATCGTATCGGTGAAGAATAAAAATGGTGCGGTCGAGTGGATTCGAACCACCACGGTATCGCTACCGCCAGCCCCTCAAGCTGGTGCGTCTGCCAGTTCCGCCACGACCGCGTTGCCATCATCGTAATCGCCGCGCAGTTTGTTGTCAAACAGCGAGACAGCCGACTCACTTTTTCGGCGGATTCTGCGGCTGGCCCGACGGCGTTGCAGGTTTCTGCGCTGGCTGCGCGGGCATTTGCGGCAACGCAGGCTTCGATTTCGGCGTGGCCGGGGCAGGCTGCTGCGTCTCTTCAAGCACCGATCCGGTGCTCAGCGTTCCGGCCGGCGCGCGCTTCAGCGAGAGCGCCAGCGAGGTCATCATAAAGACGATCGCGCACCAGGTTGTCGCGCGCGAAAGGAAAGTTGCAGCGCCACGCGGACCAAACGCCGTCTGGCTTCCGGCACCGCCGAACGCGCCAGCGAGATCAGCGGCATTCCCGCTCTGCAGCATGATGACGATGACGAGCACAAAACACACCAAAACGTGCAACGTCACCAGCACATAAGGCACCCGCCAGCCCGTCCAGATAAGCCCGAACGCGACCGCCAGCGATACTCCCCATTTAGCCCACGATGGCATGAATCCCTAAACTCCTTTACTCGAAATCGGCCACTATTCCTGGTTGTTGCTCTTCCGTCGCAAGCTCTGCGCCTCTGTGTCTCTGTGGCAAATCCTCAGAAATTCACGATCGAAGCAAACGATTGCGCGTCAAGGCTTGCGCCGCCCACCAGCGCGCCGTCAATCTCCACCTGCGCCATCAATCCCTTTATGTTGTCGGGTTTGACGCTGCCGCCGTAGAGGATGCGCACTGCAGACGCCCGTTCGGGCGTAAACCGCGCCGCTGCCAGATCCCTGATGTAGCGATGCGATTCCGCTGCAATTTCCGGGGTGGCAGTGCGGCCGGTTCCGATCGCCCAAACCGGTTCGTAAGCAATCAGGATACGCGAGAAGTCGTCGCGGGTCAACGCGGCCATGCCGCCTTCGAATTGCCGCTTCAGGATGGCCTGAGTCTGCTTGCTTTCGCGTTCCGCCAGCGTTTCGCCCACGCAAACGATGGGCGTAAGTCCTGCCGCAAGCGCTGCGCGAGTTTTGCGATTCACCCACTCGTCCGTCTCGCCAAAGTACTGGCGCCGTTCCGAGTGCCCAATAATCACCCCGCGACATCCCGCGTCGACCAGCATGCGTGCCGACACTTCGCCGGTGAACGCACCTTCCTTTTCCCAGTGTAGATTCTGCGCCGCGATAGAAATTGCGCTCTCGCGCGCCGCCGCAATTGCGGTTTCCAGGGCGGTGAATGGTGGGGCGACGACAATTTCGCAATGGTGCGAATTCGCCACGAGCGGTTTGAACGCGTCGAAGAAGGCGCGCGTCTCACCCCGCGTCTTGTACATCTTCCAATTACCGGCAATCACAGGCTTGCGCACTTAACGCCTCCTCTTAAAGCCAGTCGTTTGCATCCGCGTTCACAAAGAGCAATTCACGCCTTGTCCGTTAGCGCTGCGACGCCAGGAAGGGTTTCGCCGGCAAGGAATTCGAGCGAGGCGCCCCCGCCAGTCGAGATGTGCGAGATTTGATCGGCTAGCCCGGCTTGCTCGACAGCAGCGACAGAATCACCTCCGCCGATGATCGACGTGGCGCCCTTCTTCGTCGCCGCCGCGACAGCGCGCGCGATGGCCAGCGTCCCTTGCGAGAACACAGGCTTCTCGAAGATGCCGAGCGGCCCATTCCAGACGATCGTTCGCGCGCCCGAGATCTCCTTCTCGAATTGCGCGATCGTTTTCGGGCCAATATCGAGGCCCATCCAGCCGTCGGGCGTCTCTTCGACGGTTGTGATTTTTGTGGTGGATGAATCCGGCGATTCCGCTAAGACATGATCGACCGGCAATACCAGCCGGAATTCGCGGGATTCTGCTTCGCGCAGGAGGTTGCGCGCGAGGTCCAGTTTGTCGTCCTCCACGAGCGACTTCCCTACTGGCTTGCCCTCCGACTTCAGAAATGTGTAGGCCATCGCGCCGCCGATCAGCATGGCATCGGCAAGCTTCATCAGGTTCTGCACCACTTCGATTTTGTCGGACACTTTCGCGCCGCCAAGAACCGCCACGAACGGCCTGTCGGGATTCGAAATGGCTTTGCCCAGATAGGCCAACTCCTTTTCCATCAGCAAGCCTGCCGCAGCTTGGCGCACGAACTTCGTGATGCCCACAACCGAAGCATGGGCGCGATGGGCCGAGCCGAACGCGTCGCAAACGAAAAGCCCGTCGCATAATGCGGCAAGCTTTCGCGAAAATTCCGCGTCGTTCTTTTCTTCCTCCGCGCGATAGCGAACGTTTTCGAGCAGCAAAACATCGCCATTGCGCAGCGCTTTACTCTTCGCTTCTGCCTCCGGGCCGATGCAATCTGCCGCAAACTCCACGTGCTTGCCCAAAAGTTCCTGCAGGCGCGCCGCGACCGGCTTCATGCTGTATTTGGGATTCGGTTGTCCTTTCGGACGGCCGAGATGAGAGGCGAGCACCACCCGCCCACCCCGCTCGATGGCGAGACGCAGCGTGGGAAGCGTGGCGCGGATGCGCGTGTCGTCTGAAACCTTTCCGCCATCCAGAGGCACATTGAAATCCACGCGAATGAATACACGCTGGCCGTTCAAGTTCAAATCGCGAATCGATAGCTTGCTCATTTCGACCCTTTCAAGTTCAGAACTGTCTTGGCAGTGCGTTTAAGAACAAAGGGTAAGGTTGAGATGATCGTCATAGGGGCGGGTTTGAAACCCGCCCTGCATTCGATGATTTTCGACTTGCTCCCTGACTCGGTGCCCCTGTGGCTTTTGTCTTCTACAGCCGCTGAGCGAAGAATTTGATCAGGTCGACGCACCGGCACGAATAGGCCCACTCGTTGTCGTACCACGAAAGAACCTTGAGGCAGTTCGTGCCCACGACGCGCGTGTAACC
>Ga0187815_10000370_pt1 | contig 21891 bp, 16 predicted proteins | sample NC_S_5_FD_132962 | JGI IMG/M metagenome (GOLD analysis project Ga0187815, IMG submission 132962) | Wetland sediment microbial communities from Neuse River Estuary, North Carolina, USA - ASW-S_5 | ecosystem: Environmental > Aquatic > Freshwater > Wetlands > Sediment | place: USA: North Carolina...
AGGGGGAGAGGTGCCGAGCGAAGCGAGGCGGAGTGGGGGTAGGCCGTGCCATATAAGATAGTCATCCCCACAAGGGGGAGGGTAAAGCGTCGCGCTAGCTCGCAGGCCGTGCCTCAAATATAACTAGCCAATCCCCAACGGAGCTGGTCATGAAAGCCCAACCTAAAGCCTCGCACTACATCAATGGCCGCTTCGTGGACGACGAGCGCGGCGCGCCTATCCAGGTCATCTACCCGGCGACTGGCGAAACCATCGCCACTCTGCATTCGGCTACGCCAAATGTGATCGAGCTGGCGATCGAAGCAGCCCGTGCCGCGCAGCCCGCCTGGGCCCGGCTGAAGCCGGTCGAGCGCGGCCGCATCCTGCGCCGCGCGGCCGACATATTGCGCGCCCGCAACGAAGAGCTCGCGCGGCGCGAGACGCTGGACACCGGCAAGGCGATCCAGGAAACGCTCGTCGCCGACGCGCCCTCGGCCGCCGACTGCCTCGAATATTTCGCTGGCACTATCGCGGCTTACAACGGGGAGTTCATCGATCTCGGCGGCCCCTTCGCCTATACGCGGCGCGAAGCACTTGGCGTATGCGTGGGCATCGGCGCCTGGAACTATCCGATCCAGATCGCCGGCTGGAAGTCCGCGCCCGCGCTCGCCATGGGCAACGCCATGGTGTTCAAGCCCTCCGAAAACACGCCCCTATCGGCGCTGGCGCTGGCCGAAATCTACACCGAGGCCGGCCTGCCGGACGGGCTGTTCAACGTGGTTCAGGGCTATGGTGACGTCGGCGGCGCACTGGTCGACCACGATGTCGTCGCCAAGGTCTCGGTCACCGGCTCGGTACCGACCGGCCGCAAGGTGCTGTCGCTCGCCGGCTCCAAGCTGAAGCACGCCACGATGGAGCTCGGCGGCAAGTCGCCGCTCATCGTCTTTGACGACGCCGACCTCGAAAACGCCATCGGCGGCGCGATGCTCGGCAATTTCTACTCGACCGGCCAGATCTGCTCGAACGGCACCCGCGTCTTCGTCCAGAAGGGCCTGCATGACCGTTTTGTGGAACGCCTTGTCGAGCGCACCAAAAAGATCCGCATCGGCGATCCGCTCGATCCCGAGACCCAGATGGGGCCGCTGGTCAGCAAGGCGCAGCACGAAAAAGTGCTCAGCTATATCGAGATCGGCAGGCAGGAAGGCGCCACGCTCGCCTGCGGCGGCAATGTGCCCGCGCTGCAGGGCTTCGACGGCGGCTGCTTCGTCGAGCCCACCGTCTTCACCGGCGTGACCGACGACATGCGCATCGCCCGCGAGGAAATCTTCGGTCCGGTGATGAGCGTGCTGTCCTTCGACAGTGAAGACGAAGTGATCGAGCGTGCCAACGCCACCGAGTTCGGCCTTGCCGCCGGCGTATTCACCAAGGACATTTCGCGCGCGCATCGCGTGATTTCGGAGTTGCAGGCCGGCACTTGCTGGATCAACGCCTACAATCTGACGCCGGTGGAAATGCCCTTCGGCGGCCACAAGCAGTCGGGCATCGGCCGGGAGAATGCGCTGGAAGCGCTCGACCACTACTCGCAGGTCAAGTCGATCTATGTCGAGACGGGAGACGTCGAGAGCCCCTATTGAGGCTCAACGTCTTCAGGCGATCCAAGGCTATCGTGTATGAAATCGACCCCCACTCCGGTTTGCTTCGCAAACCGGAGTGGGGGTAGGTCGCGGCCTGTCCGATTGCGCTCACTTCGTTCGTGGAGCGCCGGCCAATCCCGGAAAGCAGTGAATCTCCCTACCCTTCAGCCGTGCTGTCCAGATACTGCATCAGCGCGCAGACGAGATGGTAGAAGATGCTCGCCGGCACTTCGCTCGCCAGCGAGCGGCCGCGCTCGTCTATCCTGTCGATCCACAGGCCGAGCGGCGCGGGGTCGATGTGCCAGCGGAACAGCCGCCCCACCCGCGCCTCGATCTCGGGCTTGAGGTCCGGCCCCTCCGCACCGTCGAGTGCGATGGCCGCCTTGATGGCTTCCGTCTGCGGCCAGCTCCGTGACACGCGATCGAGCGGCATCCCCTGGCGCGACACCGCGCCATAGGCGAGCCCCGTCGCGCGATTCAGGCCGTTGGCGATGGCCGAGGCGTAGAGCTTGCGGGCATAGGCGGTGAGGTTCTTCTGGCCGCTCTTGGCGGCGAAATCGACCAGCAGCGAGGCCCATTCGAAATGGTGGCCGGGCTCGGTCCACGTGCCCTTTTCGCCTTCCGCCGGCAGCCAGTCGTCGTCGTAATACTCGCCCAGCGTCCAGCTTTCGGCGTCGAAGAAATGGCTGCGGAACAGGTCGATGATGCGGGCCGCGCGGCGCAGATAGTTCCTGTCGCCCGTCGCCGTATGCCATGCGAGAAATGCTTCCAGCAGGTGCATATGCGGGTTAGAGCGGCGCATCCCCTCGCCCGCCGAGGTTTCCAGAAAGCCGGTCAGCCGCTGGTCTTCCAGATGCGCGTCGAGGAAATCGAATGTCTCCGCGCCCAGCCGCAGCGCGTCCGGGTTGCCGCACATATGCGCATAGGCCAGCGCCAGCAGCACGCAGGAATGGTCGTAGGCATCCTCCGTGGCATCGGCCACGCCGCCATCGAGGTTCATGGTGCGCACCCAGCCGCCGCGCTCGGTGCGGCCGTTGCCCGACATGAAATCCAGGCCGTGCGCGATCAGCCGGTCGGCAGGGCCGTCCCAGCCGCGTGCCTTGGCCACGGCGAAGGCATAGACCTGCCGGGCCATGGTGCGCATGCGCTTGGGCTTCATCAGCGACTTGCCGTCGAAGCCGAGTGCCTCGTGGAAGCCGCCATAGCGCTCGTCCACGCCGGCGGTCGACCAGAGCGGCAGCGTCTCCTCGAACAGCCAGTGGTGCACGCGCTTGCGCCAGGCGCCGCTCTGCAGCACGCGGTCGTGCGAGGGCGTGAACTTCGTTTCCAGCCGCCCGCTCTTCTCTAGCTGCTCGACGATCTTCTTGACGTTCTGGCTGTGGCTGACGGGCGCCACGAAAGTGGCGTCCATGGTGGCGACGATGGCGATGTCCTTCAGCCCGATGGCCGAAAGCAACCTGCCCTCGCTGCGCATGTAGGAATTCTCGCATTCCATGGCCACGACATCGCCGAGAATGACATTGCCGTGGGCATCGGTGGGGCTGACATTGAGCAACGACTGCCACGAGCCGAGATCGTTCCAGCGGAAAGTCGCCGGCACCATGGCGATGTCGGCGGCCTGTTCCATGATGGCGTAGTCGATGGAATCGGACGGTATCGCCGCATAAAGTTCCAGCGGCATGTAGAGCCCGGACAGGTTGCGACTGGCCGCCCCGAAGGCGCGCTCGGCCGCCTGCCAGATTTTCGGCTGATGCCTGGCGAACGCGTCGCGCATGGCGCTGGCGCGAAACAGGAAGATGCCGGTGTTCCAGAAGAAATTGCCGGCCTCCAGATAGGCCTTGGCGGTTTCCAGGTTTGGCTTTTCGACGAAGCGGGAGACGTCGCTGACGCCATTTCCCGTCCCGCCTACCTCGATATAGCCATAGCCGGTTTCAGGCTGGTCCGGGCGGATGCCGAACACCACCAGCCGGCCGTCGCGGGCGGCGGGCACGCCCTGCTCGATGGTTTGCCAGAACTGCCGCTCGGTGGAGATTTCATGATCGGAAGGCACCACCAGAACGATGCCGTCGCCATAGGCGGCAAGCGTCTGCAGCGCGGCGACCGCCACGGCCGCGGCGGTGTTGCGCCCCGTCGGCTCGAAGATCGCCGCCCCGCCGGCAAGATCGATGCTGGCGATGTCGTCCTTCACGCGGGCCGCGTGACGCTCGGAGGCGATGAGATAAACCGGCGTCTCGCCGTCCGGGCGGGCCTTGAGGCGGCGCAGCGTCTTGACCAGCATCGAGCCGTCGCCCGACAGGTCGTGAAACTGCTTGGGGTTGTCCTCGCGCGACAGCGGCCACAACCGTGAGCCGACGCCGCCGCTCATCACGAAACTGACGATCCGCTCGGTCATGGCAAACCTATCCGTTCAGAATGTCTGGTTGTAGGCGCCGACTTCCGGACTGCGGCGCAGCACCGCGTCGAGCGCATCGAACATTTCCCGGCGACGTTCGGCCGAGACCGGACTTTCCACGACAACAACCAGCTCCGGCTTGTTGGAAGAGGCGCGCACGAGGCCCCATGTGCCGTCCTCGGCCACCACGCGCACGCCGTTGACGGTGATGAGGTCGGCGATCTTCTGGCCGGCGAATGTGGCGCCACTTTGTTTCATGGCCGCGAAGTCATCGACCACGCGCTCCACCACGGCGTATTTCAGCTCGTCGTCGCAATGCGGCGACATGGTCGGCGTGCCATAGGTCAGCGGCAGGTCGCGGTAGAGATCGGCCATGCTGCGCCCCGGATTGCGGTCCAACATCTCGCAGACCGCAATCGCCGTCACGATCCCGTCGTCATAGCCGCGCCCAATGGGCGGGTTGAAGAAGAAGTGGCCGGACTTTTCGAAGCCCGCGATGGCGCCTAGCTCGGTGACACGGCGCTTCATGTAGGAATGGCCGGTCTTCCAGTAGTCGGCGCGCGCGCCATTCGCCCGCAGCACCGGGTCGGTGGTGAACAGGCCGGTGGACTTCACGTCGGTCACGAAAAGCGAGCCGGGATGCAGCGCCGAGATATCGCGCGCCAGCATCACGCCCACCTTGTCGGCGAAGATCTCGTTGCCCTCATTGTCCACTACGCCGCAGCGGTCGCCGTCGCCGTCGAAACCGAGGCCGACATCCGCCCCGGTCTCCAGCACCTTGTCGCGGATGGCATGCAGCATCTTCATGTCTTCCGGGTTCGGGTTGTAGCGCGGGAAGCTGTGGTCGAGCTCGACATCGAGCGGGATGACCTCGCAGCCGATGCGCTCCAGCGCTTCCGGCGCGAAGGCGCCCGCCGTGCCGTTGCCGCAGGCGGCCACCACCTTCAGCTTGCGGGTAAGCTTGTGGCCCTTGGTGAGATCGTCGAGATAGACGTCTCGGAACCCCGACACGAATTCATAGGCGCCGCCGCCGATCAGCTCGAAATCGCCTTCGAGCACGATCTTCTTCAGCGCGCTCATCTCGTCGGGGCCGAAGGTCAGCGGCCGCGCCGCGCCCATCTTCACGCCGGTCCAGCCGTTTTCATTGTGCGAGGCCGTCACCATGGCGACCGAGGGCGTGTCGAGCGCGAATTGCGCGAAATAGGCCATGGGCGACAGCGCCAGGCCGATATCCTTCACCCGCGCGCCGGCCGCCATCAATCCGGCGGTGAGCGCCAGCTTGATGGAGAGCGAATAGCCGCGAAAATCGTGCCCGACGACGATCTCCGGCCCCACACCCAGTCGCCGAATCAGCGTGCCGAGCCCCATGCCCAGCGCCTGAACGCCGATGAGGTTGAGCTCCGGCGCCTTGTCCGAGGCGGGGTGGCCGAACCACCAGCGCGCGTCATATTCGCGAAAGCCGGTCGGCTTCACCAGCGCGCTGGTCTCGAACGCGAATGTATTGGGACTGGCGTCGGCGACGATCTTGAAGGGCACGCTATACGCTCCGCTCGCTGTTTGTCGGATTTCACAATAGCCGCAACGGCTTACTGTCGCATTAAACCGTCTAGCCCGCCTTGTCGCCGCTGCAAAAGCGAAAGCTGTGGGCTGGAACAAAGAAAAGCGAAGTTTCTGCACAAGACAGACCGTTTGCCGCTTGCGGGATTTTTTTTCGACGGCTATAAGCCCGCCGTCTGGTCACGGAGTGTAGCGCAGCCTGGTAGCGCACCTGCTTCGGGAGCAGGGGGTCGCAGGTTCGAATCCTGCCACTCCGACCAGAAAAATTCTCCCGCCCTCCCGACATCTATTTCGTTGCGCCGAAAGGTGCTTGTCCTCGCGAAATTGTGTCCGGCGCGGGCGATGGCGCTTGCGGCGGCCGCTCGCTATGGTGGCCCCATGATCAGATGCGCTCCCCTCCTCGCCGCCCTCATCCTTTCGACCGCCGCGCCGTTGCAGGCTTTCGCGGACGACAGCCAGCCGCTTCCCGGCGTCAAGCAGCCGGAGCCCATCGTGCAGGCTCCGCAGCCGGAGCCCGACGAACAGTCGGCTAGCCCCGGCACTTTCAAGGCCGGCAATTTCGATGTGAAGGTTTCCGGCAGCGTCACCGTCGACATCGGCGTCGGCAAGATCAAGCCGCCGAGATAAGCCCTCCCTTTGCCGCGCCGCCTCACACGGCGGCGAGGCGGAATTTCTTGTCGTCGATGGCCGCGCTCATCAAGGCGCGCGTATAGTCTTCGCGTGGCCTGTCGAATATCTCCTCGGTCGGCCCCTGCTCCACGATCTGCCCCTGCCTCATCACGATGATGTAGTCGGCCATGGCGCGCACCACCGCCAGATCGTGGCTGATGAAGAGGTAGGAAAGCTCGTGCTCGGCCTGCAGGTCACGCAGCAGTTCCACGATCTGCTTCTGCACCGAGCGGTCCAGCGCCGAGGTCGGCTCGTCCAGCACAACCACCTTCGGCCGCAGGATCATGGCGCGGGCAATGGCGATGCGCTGGCGCTGGCCGCCGGAGAACTCGTGCGGATAGCGGTTGCGCATGGCGGGATCGAGCCCGACCCGCTGCAGGGCCGCCACGGCGCGCGCGTCACGGTCCTTCGCCGACAGCGAGGGTTCGTGCACCAGCAGGCCCTCGGTGATGACCTGGCCGATGGTCATGCGCGGCGACAGCGAGCCGAACGGGTCCTGGAAGACGAGTTGCAGTTCCCGCCGCAGGGGACGCATGGCTTGGGCATTCGCGCCTGAAATATCGCGGTGGTCGAAGCGGATCGCCCCCTCGCTCGGCAGCAGGCGCAGCAGCGCGCGGCCCAGCGTCGACTTTCCCGAGCCCGATTCGCCGACGATGCCGATCGTCTGTCCCCGCTTCAGCGACAGCGATATGCGATCGACCGCCCGCAGCGTGAGCGGCGGGCCGGAGAGGAAACCGCCGCCGATCCTGAACGCGACCTCGACATTGCGCCCCTCGAGCAGCATGGGCGCGCTGGCCGGCGGCGGGGCCTTGCGGCCGGTCGGCTCGGCGGCAAGCAGCATCTTGGTGTAGTCGTGCTGCGGGGCGGCGAACACGCGCTCCGTCTCCCCCTCCTCCACGATCTGCCCCGAGCGCATGACATAGACGCGGTCGGAGAAGCGCCGGACGATGTTGAGGTCGTGAGTGATGAAGACGATGGCCATGCCGAGACGCCGCTGCAACTCGGCCAGCAGCGTCAGGATCTGCGCCTGCACTGTCACGTCCAGCGCCGTGGTCGGCTCGTCGGCGATCAGGATGTCGGGATCGTTGGCGAGCGCCATGGCGATCATCACGCGCTGGCGCTGGCCGCCGGACATCTCGTACGGGTACGACCTCATGCGCCGTTCCGGGTCAGGTATCTTCACCAGTTCCAGCAGCCGCAGCGCCTCCTTGTGCGCGGCGGCCTTGCCGAGCTTGCGATGGCGGCGGATCGGTTCGATGAGCTGATTGCCGATCGTGTAGAGCGGGTCGAGCGAGGTCATCGGCTCCTGGAAGATCATGCTGATCCTCGCCCCGCGCACCCCGTTGAGCGCCGCCTTGTCGAGCGTCAGAAGGTTCTTGCCGCGATAGTCCACCTCGCCGCCGGCCACGCCATTGGAGGCCAGCAGGCGCATGGCCGCCATCATGGTCTGGCTCTTGCCGGAGCCGGACTCGCCCACGATCGCGACCGTTTCGCCGGCGTTCACATGCAGGTTGATGCCCTTGACGGCATCGACCTCGCCATCGAGCGTGCGGAAGCGCACGCTCAGGTTCTTCACCGAAAGTATGGGGTTCGTCGTCGTCATCGCTTCAACGGTCCTTTGGATCAAGCGCGTCGCGCAGGCCATCGCCGACGAAATTCAACGCAAACAGCGTGGAAACCAGGAAGAACGCCGGGAACAGCAGCAGCCAGTTGGCCGTGCCGATGTTCTTGGCGCCGGTGGAAATGAGCACGCCCCAACTCGTCATCGGCTCCTGAACGCCCAGACCGAGGAAAGACAGGAAGCTCTCCAGGATGATCACCTGCGGCACCAGCAGCGTCATGTAGATGACCACCACGCCAAGCAGGTTGGGCACGATATGGCGGACGAGGATGCCGCCGCGCGTCACGCCCAGCGCCTCGGCCGCCTGCACATATTCCTGCCTGCGGATGGAAAGAGCCTGGCCGCGCACGATGCGGGCCATGTCCAGCCACAGCACCGCGCCCACGGCAAGGAACATCAGCACGAAATTCCGCCCGAAGAACACCACCAGCATGATGACGAAGAAGATGAAGGGCAGCGAATAGAGCACGTCGACGATGCGCATCATCACCTCGTCGGTCTTGCCGCCGATGAAGCCTGCCGTGGCGCCGTAGATCACGCCGATCGCCACCGCCACGATGCCGGCCAGAAGGCCGATGGCCAGCGAGACGCGCCCCGCCATCAGCGTTCGCGAAAGCAGGTCGCGGCCGGTATTGTCGGTGCCGAACAGGAAGTACTGCTGCTTGACCGCAGCGCTCATCGTCAGTTTCCGCCCATCGTCGGATTTGTTTTCGATGCGGGTGTCGTGGAACGTGTCGGAGCGGTCGAGATAGCGCGCGCTGCGTTCGTCGACCGGCTTGGAGGCTTCGACCGTCACGAAGACGCGGTCTCCGTCCTGATGCCATTCGTCGACGTCGACGCGCATGCGCTTGACCGCGTCGCGCAGCGCGCTTTCGATCATGTCGGCCTTCGGATAGGCCGAAAAGCTCGGCGCCGTGCGCACATAGTCGGCATAGATGGTGGTGTAGGTGTGCGGCACGAAATAGGGCCCCACCACGCAGACGATTGCCATGAGAGCCAGGTAGAACAGGCTGATCATGGCCGCCTTGTTGGACTTGAGGCGCGCCCAGGCATCGCCCCAGAACGAACGCCCGGCGACGGGCGCGGCGATCGCAACGTCAGTCATAGCGAACCCTCGGATCGACGAAGGCATAGAGGACGTCGACGATCAGGTTGAACAGGATGGTGAAGACCGCGATCATGACGACCGTGCCCATCACCAGCGTATAGTCGCGGTTGAGCGCGGCCTCGACGAAATAGCGGCCGACGCCGGGGATGGCGAAGATGGTCTCGACGATGATCGAGCCGGTCAGCAGCGCCGCAGCGGTCGGGCCGGCATAGGAGACGATCGGCAGGATCGCGCCGCGAACTGCGTGCTTCACCACCACAGACCATTCGGAAAGTCCGAGCGCACGCGCGGTGCGGATATGATGCGAGCGCAATGACTCGATCATCGAGCCGCGCATCAATCGCGCCACGATCGCGATCTGCGGCAATGCCAGCGTCAGAACCGGCCCTACCTTGTTGATCAGCGCGCCATCGCCCCAGCCGCCGATGGGCAGCAGCTTCCAGCTCAGGCCGAAGACCAGCTGGATGATCGGCGCGATGACGAAGGTGGGGATGGTGCTGCCGGCCGTCGCCAGCGCGATCACGCCGTAGTCGGTCTTCCGGTTCTGGTTGAGCGCGGCAATCACGCCGAGCGTACTGCCCAGCAGCAGCGCCAGGATCAGGGCCGAGGTGCCGATCTGGATCGATATCGGCAGGCCCTTGGCGAACAGCTCGCCCACGGTGAAGTCGGGCATATTGTAGCTCGGCCCGAAACTGCCGTGCAGCAGGTTGTTGAGATAGTTGAGATATTGCCGCCAGAGCGGATCATTGAGGCCGAACTGGGCTTCGAGGTTGGCCTGGATTACAGGGCTCAATCCGCGTTCCTGGTTGAACGGCCCGCCCGGTGCTACGCGGATCAGGAAGAACGCCAGCGTCACGATGACGAAAAGCGTCGGGATGGCGGTCAGAAGCCGCCGGAAGACGTAGAGCAGCATGGAGATTTCCCCGCTGTCGCTGGAAGTCGAGACCGCCGCCTCCCTTGCGGGAAGCGGCGGGCCGCGGCTCGGGAATTAATCCTTGCTGATGAAGCGCGACGGATGGACATCCATCACATTGTCGTCGAAGCCATGGAGCTTCGGCGAAACGATGTTGTGATAGCTGTAGTAGAGGATCGGGATGACGCCGACGTCGTCCATGAGGATGCGTTCGGCTGCGGCCAGATCCTTCATGCGCTCTTCCGGCTTGCCGCCCGCGGCGGCCGCCTTGTCCATGGCTTCCTCGAACGGCTTGCTGTCGTAGTTCGAGTAGTTGTTGCCGCTTGCCTTGCGCGCGATGCCCAGGAAGGTCTCGGGGTCCTTGTAGTCCGCGATCCAGCCGGCACGCGCCACATCATAGTCGCCCTTCTGCTGAAGGAAGGAATAGTGCGTCTTCGTGTCGGTGTTGAGCATGGACACCTCGATGCCCAGCGGCTTCAACTGCTCCTGGATGGCGACGGCGGTGTTCTTGTGGTTTTCCGACGTGTTGTAGCGGATTTCCATCTTCAGCGGCTTGTCGGGGCCGTAACCGAGCTTGGCCAGGATTTCCTTGGCCTTGTCCTCGCGATCGATCTGCGAGTCATCGGAGAAGGTTTCCATTGCCGGCGTATAGCCCTCGATCCCCGGAGGCACCAGCGAGTAGCCGGGCAGCATCGAGTTCTGCCAGACCTTCTCGGCGATGAAATCGCGATCGATCGCCATGGAGATGGCGTTGCGCAGTTCCGGATTGTTCCAGGGCTCCTTGTCGGTCTTGATGGCGAAATAATAGGTGCCGAGATATGGCCCGACGCGGATCTGATCGCCGAACTTGGCCTTCAGGTCGGCCAGTTGCTCGGTCGGCAGATCGTCATAGCTGTCCATCTCGCCAGCTTCGAAACGCTTCATCGCCGACGAGCGATCCTCGGTCATGATGTAGTTGACGACGTCGACCTTGACGGTGTCCGCATCCCAGAACTTCGGATTCTTGGCCAGCTTGATGTGATCGTTGGGAACCCATTCGGCAAGCGTGTAGGCGCCGTTCGACACCAGCTTGCCGGGCTTGACCCAATCGGCGCCGAGCTTGTCCATGGAAGCCTTGCTGACCGGATAGGCCGCCTGGTGCGTCAGCATTTCCAGGAAGTAGGGCGTCGGCGCCTTCAGCGTGACCTGGAAGGTATTCGCATCGATTGCCTTGACGCCCATCTCCTCCGGCTTGGCCTTGCCGTTGTTGACTTCCTCGGCGTTGACCACGGGATAGAGCATCGAGGCGTATTCGGCCGCTGTTGCCGGATCTTCGAGGCGCTGGAAGGCATAGACGAAGTCTTCGGCCGTCACCGGGCTGCCGTCGGACCACACGCCGTTCGAACGAAGCTTGAAGGTGTAGACGGTGCCGTCATCCGAAACCGTCCAGCTTTCGGCCGCGCCGGGAATGAGGTTCGCCTTCTCGTCCTGCATGACCAGGCCCTGGAACAGGTCGCGCAGGACGTGGGCTTCGTAAACCGTCGAGGTCTTGTGCGGATCGAGCGATTCAGGTTCCGCGGCCATGCCGCGATTGTAGATCATGTCGGCAAGCGACGGCGTCAGCATCGCGCCGCTCGCCATCGATACACCGACCGCAAAAACCGTCGCTTTCAGGAAGCTCTTGAGCATCATGTCTCTCTCCCATCTTGTCGTCGCTCCAAAGTGACGACCATGTGCTTTTGGCGCCCCTAGGCCGAAGTTCTCCTCCCTCGGCTTCGTTGAGCGAGCCGGCGCCTCTCCAGGACGCCGTTCTGGCGCCGACAGTAGCGAGCGCGAATTTTGATTTCAACAGGCATGCAACGCACCTAACGTAAGCTCGAAAATCCGACAAACGGTGAAAAGGCGAACAGCCGGCTGAAAGTTTCTTAAACAACCATAGGCTACGTCACGCAGACTGGTGCACGACACCCGCCCTGACGATCTGAGAATCTGCCCGAGCGACCTGCCGCTTGCAGGCAAGACCATCATCTGTCGATCCGTCATCCGTGTCGGAGGCATCTGATGCGCCGGCACCGAGGCGCCGATAGATGCCGGAGGCTTCATCAAGCCGCCAGTCACCGTCGAACCTTACAACGCCGTGCGTGTGACCTTCCGCAAGAGCGGCGCGCGCTATTTCGGCACCGCCTTCTTCCCGCAGCCGGTTATTGCCACTGAGGCCACCCGAGCGTCTCGGCGCAGGCCGCCTTCTCCATCGGCTGACGCCTCGCCAACCTGAACGGCGGCATCCTGAACCAGCTTCTCGGCGACCTCACCGGAAGCAATCTCAAGTTGAGCCTGATGGACTATCAGCCGCTCATCGACGCCGACATAAACCTGCTTTCGATGTTCGACCAGCTCGACACCAGGCTCAAGCTCAATGCCGCGAGCTACAACGATGTCCTGGGTGCGGATATCACGATGGCGCAACTCGTCGCCACCTGCGGCCGTTCCGTGCTGGTGCAATAGCGGCCGCCGGTCGTGTCGCGCAGCTCACGTCAGGTGATGACGCTCGGCTTCGTGCGGCCGGTATGGGCGTGGATGCCGGCGATATCGTCGGCGGCGTCGATGAGATCGGCCAGCGCCACCTGAGGATCGAGATCGTGCTTCGACGCGTCAGGCTCGAAGCGCTCGATATAGAGCCGCACCGTCGCGCCCGACGTGCCTGTGCCGGACAGCCGCAGCACGATGCGGCAATTCCCCTCGAACAGGATGCGGATGCCCTGGTGCTCGCTCGTCGAGCCATCGACCGGGTCGTGATAGGCGAAATCGTCCGCCTTCTCGATCTTCATGCCGCGCACCGTCGTGCCCGGCAGGTCCGGCAGCTTGGCCCGCAGCTCATCGATCATCTTGCCCGCACGGTCGGTCTCGACCTCCTCGTAGTCATGGCGCGAATAGTAGTTCCGGCCGTAGGTTGCCCAGTGTTTTCTGGCGATGTCCATGACGCTTTCGCCGCGCACGGCAAGGATGTTGAGCCACAGCAGCACCGCCCACAGCCCATCCTTCTCGCGCACATGGTTGGAGCCGGTGCCCGCACTTTCCTCGCCGCAGATGGTCGCCATGCCCGCATCGAGCAGATTGCCGAAGAACTTCCAGCCGGTCGGCGTCTCATAGATGCCGATGCCGAGCTTCTTGGCCACGCGGTCGGCCGCCCCGCTGGTGGGCATGGAGCGGGCAACGCCCTTCAGTCCCTCCTTGTAGCCCGGCGCCAGATGGGCGTTGGCGGCCAGCATGGCCAGCGAATCCGAGGGCGTGACGAAGATGCCCCGGCCGATGATGAGGTTGCGGTCGCCGTCGCCGTCCGAAGCCGCGCCGAAATCCGGCGCATCCGGGGCCATCAGCGCATCGTAGAGATGCTTGGCGTGGACGAGGTTCGGGTCGGGGTGATGCCCGCCGAAATCCGGCAGCGGATGATAGTTGCGCGCGGTGTGGTCTGGCGCGCCGAGGCGCCCCTCCAGGATTTCCTTGGCATAAGGCCCGGTCACCGCATGCATGGCATCGAAGCGCATGCGAAAGCCGGACTTGAACAGCTTGCGGATGGCGTCGAAGTCGAACAGCTCCTCCATCATCTGCGCATAATCGGCCACGGAATCGATGACATCGACCGTCATGCCGGCCACATCCAGCTTGCCGATCGTATCGATATCCACCTGCGGAATATCGAGGGTGAGGTAGCGCGAAATCGACTTCGAGCGCTGGTAGATGGCGTCGGTGATCTTTTCCGGCGCGGGGCCGCCATTCTCGATATTGTACTTGATGCCGAAATCGCCCTTGGGGCCTCCGGGATTGTGGCTGGCCGACAGGATGATGCCGCCGAAGGCCTTGTATTTGCGGATGATGTGCGAAGCCGCCGGGGTGGACAGGATGCCGCCCTGCCCCACGATGACGCGGCCGAAGCCGTTGGCGGCCGCCATGGCGATGACCTTCTGCACCACCTCGCGATTGTAGTAGCGCCCATCGCCGCCCAGCACGAGCGTCTTGCCGTGAAAACCTTCCAGCGCATCGAAGATCGACTGCAGGAAGTTCTCGACATAGTGCGGCTGCTGGAACTCCGGAACCTTCTTGCGCAGGCCCGACGTGCCGGGCTTCTGGTCATCGAAGGGCTTGGTGGAAACGGTTTTCTTCTGCGGAATGGTTTTGGTCATCGCTCAGCCACCTGTCCTGAAAATTGCCAGCAGTGAAATTCAACGCATTTGACCGCACTTCGATCCCGCGCCGCGCTATCCCGCGCGGCCAAGCCGTGTGGTGTCCGACTCGCAACCTTCCAGCGATGTTGAGCGGAAATAAGTCGGCCGCAGGCGGCTTGCCCGATTTGCACGCATAACGCGGCTTGTGGTTTTGCACAGGCCATGCCTCGGCCCTTGCAACGCTCTTGCGACTTGCGGCCACGGCGCCGCCAATCTATTCGATTTCCAGCGATTTCATGCCTGGCATCGGAGGGGAACGAAATGATCCTGTGTTGCGGCGAAGCTTTGATCGACATGTTGCCGCGCGAAAGCACGGCGGGCGAACCGGCCTTCGCGCCCTATGCAGGCGGGGCCGTGTTCAACTCGGCGATCGCGCTCGGACGGCTCGGCGTTCCGGTGGAATTCTTCTCCGGCCTGTCCTCCGACCTGTTCGGCCAGCAGATCCGCGATGTGCTGGCCTCCAGCAATGTCGGCTCGCGCTATGCCGACGTTTCGTCGCGTCCCACCACGCTCGCCTTCGTCAAGCTGGACAACGGCCACGCGACCTACACCTTCTACGACGAGAACACGGCAGGCCGTATGCTGAGCGAGGCCGACCTGCCGGCGCTCGGCGACGGCATCGAAGCCATGCTGTTCGGCGCCATCAGCCTGATCCCGGAACCATGCGGCTCGGCCTATGAAGCGCTGATGCGGCGCGAGCACGCGCGGCGCGTGACCATGCTCGATCCCAACATCCGCCCCGGCTTCATTGCCGACAAGCAAAAGCATCGCGCGCGCATCCAGCGCATGATCGCGATGGCCGACATCGTCAAACTCTCCGACCAGGACCTTGCCTGGTTCGGCCATGAGGGCGACCAGGAGGATTTCGTGCGTGGCTGGCTGGATCATGGTCCAAAACTCATCGTCGTCACGCGCGGCGCCGAGGGCGCCACGGGCTACACACGCGACGAAACCGTGCACGTGCCCTCGCAGCGTGTCTCGGTGATCGACACGGTCGGCGCGGGCGACACCTTCAATGCCGGGCTCCTGGCCTCGCTGCACGATCAGGGCCTGCTCGGCAAGGAGCCACTGGGCCGGCTCTCGCAGGCCGAGATCCGCGCGGCGCTGACGCTCGGCGCGCAGGCGGCCGCCATCACCGTTTCGCGCGCCGGCGCCAATCCGCCCTGGCGGCACGAACTCGGCTGACTCCCGGCAAGGCCGGCGATCACTTTATATTTCGGGCTGCGCAAGCAGGTTTTGGCAAAGGCCTGCCCTGCCGACGCCAGGGGCGGATTTGCGCCTTCGGAGCAGCAAATATCCCGGTCGCGCGGTAACGCGACACCTGGGCGCGCTTGCCGCCAAATCTTTGAGCAAATGTTCAACTCTGCTATCAGCCTGTCTATATCCGCGAAAACGAAGGCTTTGGAGCAAAGATGCAGTTCATTGATCTGGGCGCGCAGCGCGAAAGAATCCGCGATCGACTGGATGCGGCGATCGACCGTGTTGTCGATGGGGGCAAATATATTCTGGGGCCCGAGGTCACGGAATTCGAGAACAAGCTCGCCGCCTATACGGGCGTGAAGAACGTCGTGGCCTGCGCCAACGGCACCGACGCCCTGCTGCTGCCGCTCATGGCCGCCGGCGTCGGCCCGGGCGACGCGGTATTCGTGCCCAGCTTCACCTTCGCCGCGACGGCCGAGGTGGTGGCGCTGGCCCGCGCCGAGCCGGTCTTCATCGACGTCGATGAAAACACCTACAACATCGATATCGACAGCCTGGAAGCCGCCATCGCCATGATCAAGGCGGAGGGCAGGCTGAAGCCCCGCGCCATCATCCCCGTCGATCTCTTCGGCCTCGCCGCCGATTACGGCCGCATCGCCGAGATCGCCGAGCGCGAAAACCTGATGGTCATCGAGGATGCCGCCCAGTCGATCGGCGGCAAGGCCGGCGACAATATGTGCGGCTCGTTCGGCAGGGTCGGCTCCACCAGCTTCTACCCGGCCAAGCCGCTCGGCTGCTATGGCGACGGCGGCGCGATCTTCACCAATGACGATGCCTTCGCCGAGAGGCTGCGCTCCTTCGCCTTTCACGGCAAGGGCGAGACGCAGTACGACAACATCCATGTCGGCCTGAACTCGCGCCTCGATACGCTGCAGGCGGCGATCCTCATCGAAAAGCTGGCCATCCTCGAAGACGAGATGGAAGCCCGGCAGAAGGTGGCCCAGCGCTACCGCGACGGGCTGCACAATGTCGTCAAGGTCGCCCATGTGCCGGAAGGCCACCGCTCGGCCTGGGCGCAATACGCCATCGAGACGCCGCATCGCGACGAACTCAAGGCGCATCTCCAGACGCTCGGCATCCCGACCGTGATCTACTACGTGAAGCCGCTGCACCTGCAGGATGCCTACAAGCACTATCCGCGCACGCCCAAGGGCCTGCCGGTGTCGGAAGGCCTGCCGGAACGCATCCTGTGCCTGCCGATGCACCCCTACCTCTCGGCCGAGGATCAGGACCGCATCATCACCACGATCAGCGACTTCCTGGCCTCCAGGCAGGCTCAAGCCGCCGAATAAGGGCTCCGCGCCTATAGTTCAAAAAACCGCGTGCCGGCGACGGCGCGCGGTTTTTTGTTGGGGGCCGGGTTACCGGGAGCGACTGTATATGGCGCGACTTACCCCCACTCCGCCTCGCTTCGCTCGCCACCTCTCCCCCTCAAAAGGGGAGAGGAAGGGCGCCAAGCTTGCGGACGGCGTTTCCTCTCCCCCGTCGACCGGGGGAGAGGTGGTTTGCGAAGCAAACCGGAGTGGGGGTCGAATTCACATGCGAATGCCCCGCAGGGAGAGGTAAAGGCTCTCGCCTCAAAACCCCGGCGCACCGGAAACTCGCCCCATAGCCACAAACGGCGGGTTGGCGAAATCCGCGTCGTCGCGCTGGTTGCGTTTGCCGTAGATCAGCGGCTCCCCGCCGCGCGTCACGGTCGCGCCACCTGCCGCGCGCAGCACGGCATCGCCGGCGGCGGTATCCCATTCCATGGTGCGGCCGAAGCGCGGATAGATATCCGCTTCGCCGGCTGCCAACAGGCAGAATTTCAGCGACGAGCCGACCGAGACGATCTCCGCCGCCTCGACCTGCCGGATATAGGCGTCGGTCTCCGCCGTGCGGTGCGAGCGGCTGGCGACGATGGTGAGTGGCACCTGCCCTTCCCGCACAGAAATCCGGTGGCGGCCGGCAATTGCCCCGTCTTCGCCGAGCGCGATCGCCTCCGCCAGCCCCGGCCTCCCGGAGAAAAACCGCCCGCTGCAGGGCGCATAGACGACGCCGATTTCCGGCGCGCCGTCGCGGATCAGCGCGATGTTGACGGTAAAGTCCGGATTGCCGCCGACGAATTCCTTGGTGCCGTCGAGCGGGTCGACCAGGAAGAAGGCATGGCCGAGCGCCGGCGCCTCGATGCCCGCCGACGCCTCCTCCTCGGCCACGCAGGGAATGCCCGGAAAGGCCGCGCGCAGGCCCGCGAGGATCAGCCGCTCGCTCGCGCGGTCGGCTTCCGTGACCGGCGAGCTGTCCGGCTTGCGCTCCACGGCAACCTGCCCGTGGAAAACCTCCATGATGACGCGTCCGGCATCCAGCGCCAGCCGCTCGAAAACGGCCAGCATCGCCTCATCGTCAGATGCCGCCGCCTTGGTCGTAATCTTGGTCTGCAATGTCACGCTCGCGTAGCCAGCCTTCGAGAAAATCTACCATCTCTTCCGGCGTCCTGCCGAGCGTTGCAAGATGTATTTCGGGTTTTTCCGGCGCCTCATAAGGCGAATCCACGCCGGTGAAGTTCTTGATCTCGCCCTTCAGCGCACGCGCATAGAGCCCCTTGGGATCGCGCCGGGCGCATTCCTCGAAGGGCGTATCCACGAACACCTCGACGAATTCGCCGGGGCTCATCAGTTCGCGCGCCATCCGCCGCTCGGCCCGGAAGGGCGAGATGAACGACACCAGCACGACCAGCCCGGCATCCGCCATCAGCCGCGCCACTTCGGCGACCCGGCGGATGTTCTCCACCCGGTCCGCTTCGGAAAAGCCGAGATCGCGGTTGAGGCCGTGGCGGATATTGTCGCCGTCGAGCAGGTAGGTGTGGCGGCCGCCGGCGTGCAGCTTGCGCTCCAGCAGATTGGCGATGGTGGACTTGCCCGACCCCGACAGGCCGGTGAACCACAGCACGGCCGGCTTCTGCTGCTTGGCAGCGGCGCGCGCCTGCTTGGTCACATCCAGCGAATGCCAGTGGATGTTGTCGGCACGGCGCAGTCCATGCCTGATCATGCCCGCGCCCACCGTCGCATTGGTGAGCCGGTCGATCAGGATGAAAGCCCCGGTGGCGCGGTTTTCCGCAAACGGATCGAAGGCGATCGGCGACTGGGTGGAGATGGTGCAGAAGCCCACCTCGTTCATTTCCAGCGATTTCGCAGCCGCATGGGCGAAGTCATTGATGTCGAGTCGGTATTTGAGTTCGCTGACGGTCGCGCTCGCCTGATCCGTCTCCGTGCGCAAGATATAGGACCGGCCCGGCAGCAGCGCGTTCTCGTCGAACCAGACGATGTTGGCCGCGAACTGGTCGGCCACCTGCGGGCGCGCCGCGGGCGACACCAGCAGGTTGCCGCGCGACACCTCCACCTCGTCCTCCAGAACGAGCGTCACCGCCTGCCCTTCCACCGCCCGCTCCAGATCGCCGCCCTGCGCGACGATGCGCCTGACCCGCGAGGCCTTGCCGGACTTTGCCACGACGATCTCATCTCCCCGCGCGATCGCGCCGGAAGCGACGGTGCCGGCAAAGCCGCGAAAGTCGAGATCGGGCCGGTTCACATATTGCACCGGAAAACGGAACGGCCGCCCCGAAGCGTCCTCCTCGATGTCTACGGTTTCCAGATGCTCGATCAGCGTCGGCCCGCAATACCAGCCGGTCTCGTCCGAGCGGCGGCTGACATTGTCGCCATAGCGCGCCGACATGGGGATGGCCGTGACCGAGGCAAAGCCGAGGTCCTGCGCGAAGCGGGAATACTCACCGACGATGCGCTCGAACACCGCGCGGTCGAAGCCGACAAGGTCGATCTTGTTGACCGCCAGCACGATGTGGCGGATGCCGAGCAGCGAGGCGATGATCGAGTGGCGGCGTGTCTGGCGCAGCACGCCCTGCCGCGCATCGATGAGCACGATTGCCAGATCGGCCGTGGACGCGCCGGTCGCCATATTGCGCGTATACTGTTCATGGCCGGGCGTGTCGGCGACGATGAACTTGCGCCGCGACGTGGCGAAAAAGCGATAGGCGACATCGATGGTGATGCCCTGTTCGCGCTCGGCCTCCAGCCCGTCCACCAGCAGCGCGAAGTCGATGTCCTCGCCCGTCGTGCCGTGCTTGCGCGAATCCCGTTCCAAAGCGGAAAGCTGGTCCTCGAATATCTGCTTGGCGTCGGAGAGCAGCCGCCCGATCAGGGTGGATTTGCCGTCATCGACCGAGCCGCAGGTGAGAAAGCGCAGCAGCGACTTTTTCTCCTGCGCGGCCAGATAGTCCTCGACGGTTTCGGAAACGACGAGATTTTCAGCGAGGTTGTGGCGCATTTCAGAAATATCCCTCGCGCTTCTTCTTTTCCATGGAACCCGCCTCGTCGCGGTCGATCAGACGGCCCTGCCGCTCGGAGGTGCGCGCCACCAGCATCTCGCTGACGATCCCGTTGAGGTCCGTGGCATCGGATTCGATGGCGCCGGTGAGCGGATAGCAGCCGAGCGTGCGGAAGCGGACGCGGCGATTTTCCAGCACCTCGCCGGGCTTCAGCCTCATGCGGTCGTCGTCGCGCATGACAAGCATGCCGTCGCGCTCGACCACGGGGCGCTCCTTGGCAAAGTAAAGAGGCACGATAGGGATATTTTCCTGCAATATGTACTGCCAGATATCCAGCTCGGTCCAGTTGGACAGCGGGAACACGCGGATCGATTCACCGGCCGCCACGCGCGTGTTGAAGATCTTCCACATTTCCGGCCGCTGGTTCTTCGGGTCCCAGGCATGGCTGGCATTGCGGAAGGAAAAGATGCGCTCCTTGGCGCGCGCCTTTTCCTCGTCGCGCCGCGCGCCGCCGAAGGCCGCATCGAAGCCGTATTTGTCGAGCGCCTGGCGCAGCGCCACCGTCTTCATGACATGGGTGTGGGTGTTCGAGCCGTGCTCGAAGGGGTTGATGCCATCGCGCACACCGTCTTCGTTGACATGCACCAGCAACTCGAAGCCCAGCCGTTCGGCCATGGCGTCGCGAAACTCAATCATCTCGCGGAACTTCCACGTCGTATCGACATGAAGGAACGGAAAAGGCGGCTTGGCGGGATAGAAGGCCTTCATCGCCAGATGCAGCAGCACCGACGAATCCTTGCCTATGGAATAGAGCATCACCGGTTTGGAAAAGGTCGCCGCGACCTCGCGGAAGATATGGATAGCCTCGGCCTCGAGCCGGTCGAGATGGGTGAGCCTGGCAAGCATGAATGGCCTTCGGGGAATATGGAGGCTGCTGAATACAACGTCCTGAATTTCCAGAATTTTCTTCACAAGCGGCCTGACTCTCAAGCAGCAGGCTACCAAAATCGGGCTCGATGCCGATTACAATGTCTGCAACGCGGCCATTCGGTGGAATGTTGTTTCTCCACCGCGGTGTCCCGCCATTTGCAACAAAAAAGCCGCGGACCGAAATCCGCGGCTCGCTATGTCCAAAATCCGAAAGGATCAGCGCTTGGGCAGCAGCGCCCAGACGGCCGGAGCCAGCGTCGAGGCCAGCGCGACCTTGATCAGGTCCGGCACGATGAACGGCACGACGCCGAACTGCCACGACTTCTCCACGCCGATCAGCGCGGCGAGCCAGGCAAAGCCCATCGCCATCATCACGACTTCGGCGGTCATCACCGCGCCGAGCATCTTGAGCGGGCTGCGGTCCCAGCCGCGATCAGCCGCCCAGCCGACGATCGCGGCCATGGCCACGAAGCCGGCCAGATAGCCACCCGTCGAGCCGAGCATATAGGCGATGCCGATGCCCTTCTCGGGCGTGCTCTGGAAAACCGGGAAGCCCATGGCGCCCTGCGCCATGTAGAGCAGCAGCGTGGCCAGCGCGAGGCGCATGCCGAAGGCCGCCGAGATCAGGAAAATCGCCAGCGTCTGCAGCGACATGTCGACGGGGCCGAGCACGACCTTGGTCTTGGCCGACAGCGTCAGCAGCAGGGTGCCGGAAACGGCCAGGAAAATCTGCGTTGCAAGGCGCGCGGCACCGCTTTCGGGCAGGGCCAGCGAAACGAGCGGGCGCGCGGTAATTGAATTTGCCATATTGGTCCCCATTTCAGGCGAGGTCGACCGATCAGCGTCGGCCGGGTTTGCCTATATTGGCTGGCGTGCTAAGCGGCAAACGATTTTAACCATTTTACCCGGAAGACGCGTCGGAGTAGGCATGTCCATGGAATTCGATACACGTTTCGAACCCGCCTATGGCGAAGCCGTACCCGTGGCCGATGGCGTGGCGCGGCTGACGGTCAACAACCCCAGCGCCTTCACCTTCCACGGCACCAACAGCTACATCGTCGGGCGAGACACGCTGGCCGTCATCGACCCCGGCCCTGAGGACGACGCGCATTTTTCGGCGCTCATCAAGGCCATAGCCGGCCGGCCCGTCAGCCACATCCTCGTCAGCCACACCCACCGCGACCACTCGCCGCTTGCCGCGCGTCTGGCGGCGCACACCGGCGCGATCGTTGCAGCGGAAGGCCCGCATCGCTCCGCGCGGCCGCTCAGGATCGGCGAGAGCAATCCGCTCGACGCCAGCGCCGA
>Ga0187815_10000371_pt1 | contig 21879 bp, 19 predicted proteins | sample NC_S_5_FD_132962 | JGI IMG/M metagenome (GOLD analysis project Ga0187815, IMG submission 132962) | Wetland sediment microbial communities from Neuse River Estuary, North Carolina, USA - ASW-S_5 | ecosystem: Environmental > Aquatic > Freshwater > Wetlands > Sediment | place: USA: North Carolina...
CTACCCAAGACTCGGATGATTGGAAAGCTTTCGGCAACGCGAGTTGTACCTCTGCGCCCAAAAACAGTCAACCACACCCAATCACTTTTCCGCTGTGGAAATTTAGGAAATTGTGGAAATCCCGCAGTATGCTGCCCAGCTTAACAGGTCTTTCTGGCCAACGCGCGGCGCAACCAGTCGCGCCCGATCAGTTCATCTATGCGCTGGGAGATTTGTGGCCTTCGCGCACATGTCCTTGAAGTCCGAACGCGTGCCCCACTCCAGGGTAACCGACGCGTTCTCGATGCGTAGCCCAGAGCGGAACGGATGTCCCCTACCTCCGCGTTCATCCATCATCAGTTTCGATCCCTGCCATCTGCCCGCCAGATCGAAGAAGCCCCGGCCTTGCCCGGCGTCGATAATTCTTGTTTCGAGCAGGCGAAACGCCATCAGGCTGCCTTCCGTGCTCCGCCAGCCGCCATAAATCGTGCCGCTCAATTCGAGCTGCGTAGTCACGCCCGGCGAAGTACACAGCAAACCTCGACCCTGCAAACCGCCGGTGGGACGCAGGCCGTCCATGTGAAGCTGGGAAAAATGAGAAGAGGGATAAAAATAAACGTACAGGGGATACTCGGCTCCTCCCTTTGTCTGCAGCTTGCCGCATCCAAACCAGGTCAGCAGCGGTGTCGTGCGCCCACCGATATGAATGGCCCACGGGTCCGTCACCAACACCACGCCGTACACCAAGCCCAAGCCGAGGACGCCGACAAGCACCAGCCGGAAAAGGCCGCCGAGGCAGCCGTGCCCTTGCCGCATCCGCGGAGTATATCGCGACAAGCCTTGCCTCAAAGCAGAAAGCTGCGAGCCCGCGCAACAACCGGGAAATCGCACCCTTCTATTGTCCTGAGTCAGGAATTCGTTAGATGGTTTTAGGGGGTTGGAGCTTTAGCTCGACATCAAGTGGCGCTCTTTCAGTGGGCTGTCAGCCCCTGAAGTCGAAGACACCTTCATTGAATTTTCCCACTGGTCACACTGGGGTCAGAACGGGAATCTTGTGCGCACGGGTTCGCGATCAGGAGGACCAGCCAAGGCCGATGCCTGCCCAGGACTTGTGAATTGGATCTTGTCGGAGTCGAGCATAATGGAGTGATCGAGAACGGCATCGAGCGTCGTGCCGCGCGGAAGTTCGGCTTCGGGCCCTCGCGTGAGCAGGACAGCCGCCAGTCCCGCGGCGACTCCGACCGCAGCGCCAATCCCTGCGCCCTTTGCGCCCTGGCCCGCAATCGCGCCGATTCCGGCGCCTTCAGCGGTCGTTGTCATCACCGTCCCCACATCATGTCCCTTATCCGAGTCGCCTTTTATTTTCCCTTCGCGATCCGTCGTTTCATTTCCGCCCGTTCCCGCGTTGCTAGGTGAACCAATCAAGCTGATCACGTACGCGTTCGGCAGAATCAGCGTATTCAACCGCATCATCAATTCGGCGCGGCCCTTCACCCGTCCGGCCCGCTTCACCTCGGTTAGCTCGCCGCTGACCCACGACCCCGCCGGAACAATGATTTTCCCATCTAGCATGACGGGAAAAGTTGTCTCGAAATACACCGGATCCCCCCGCTGAGCACTGCGCGTTGATATCGCGTTGTGCAGCACGAGCGGGATGTGCGTTCCGCTCGGCAGCACGATCTTCGCATTAGCATTACCATTCGCATTCGGAGTGGCCGCGCTGGAGTTGGAGTTTCCATTTGTCTTGCCCTCAGCGCTGTTGGCATTCGCATTGGAACCGGCGGCATTCGCATTGGACGCGCCTGCGCCGGAAGCAGCAGTCCCCGGCGTGTTTGGCGCCGGCGCCTGTCCCGGCTGTTGCGGACCCGGCGACGCCGTTTGTCCCTGCGAAGCGGAACTTTGCGTGGATGAAGCTTGCGAAGAGGAAGTCTGCGCAGGCGCAGGGCTCGTTTGTTGCGACCATGCCGCAGGACCTAAGGCCACGAACAACATCGACCCTGCGGTTGCCATCAATTTGAATCTCGTCATGATCGTCTCCGAACGGTTCTGTGCTAGAGATGCCGCCGTCGCAATTTGAGATGTCCTTAGAATAGGCCTTCCTTTACCCAACTACCAACCTTTCTTCGCCTTCCCATCCCGCGCTTTATCCCGTCGCGCCCAGGCACGTGTACGACTAAGACAACGCCCAAAACACGCACCACCCGGACCTCCGGCCGCCACGAATATACTTGTATCCAGGTGCTCCCTTGCGCCTTTTAGGAACACACGGCCCCCATCGACCGCATTCCCTTCGCGGGAAGACTCTCCTCATTATTGTGATCACAGTTTTCGCCCTGGTGGGTGGGCTTTACGCTCTCGCACGCATCCTGCTCCTGCGCAACTACTCAAGGCTGGAGGCGGATTTCGTGCGCCAGGACATGGACCGCTTGTCGAGCACCTTGGCCAATGAAATTTCCACCCTCGACCGCACGAATACCGATTATTCGTCCTGGGACGCCACCTACGCGTTCGTGCAAGGCAAGCGGCCAAACTATCCCAAGTCTGATCTTCCGACCTCTGCGCTGGCTCAACTAAAAGTCAATTTCGTAGTCATTCTGGACAATTCCGGCCGACCACTACTCTCGCACGGCTACAACTTCGTTGCCCGTAAGGAAGCTCCCGTTCCCGACGACTTGTCAGCGCATCTGAAGCCCGGATCGCCGCTCGCTGCCCAGCGTGATCCGCGCAGCAAACTTTCTGGAATCCTCACCCTCAAGTCGGGCCCGGTGCTCATTGATTCGCAGCCGATTCTGACCACCGCAGCGCAAGGGCCGGCCGTGGGAACGATCGTGATGGGCCGCAATTTTGACGTGTACGAGATTCATCAACTCGCAGAGTTGACGCGGCTCTCCGTCGATCTCGAGCGCATCGACACGCTGGCTTCGCGCCTCGGCTCTCGTCTTGCCGCCAACATCTCGCGTCCCAATGTGGTGCAAGTCGAAGCGGAAGACGACCAGGTCAACGCCTACGAAGAACTGACTGATATCGAAGGCGAACCCCGCGTCATTCTGCGCGTCAGCATTCCGCGCGACATCTACAGGCAAGGCCAGACCACCTTGCTGCAGTTTCTGCTGCTGCTTTTGGCTGCTGGAGCCGTCTTCGGAGCGGTCACCCTTTATCTTCTCGAGCGCACTGTCCTCTCTCGCGTGGCCAGCCTCAGCGAACGCATTACCGAGATCGGAACGAGCGGCGATTTGTCCGGCCGCGTCGCCATCGATGGCGAAGACGAGTTGGCTTTTCTTGGATCCGCGCTCAACGGCATGCTCGAAGATCTGGAACGAGCGCAAGCCGAGCGACACGAAGGCCGCGCCCGCCTCGGCATGATGATCGAGAAAATGCCCGCTGTGCTTTGGACCACCGACAAAGATCTGCGCTTCACGTCCTCCGTGGGCGCTGGACTCGAGAATCTCGGATTGCGCGCGAATCAGATGGTTGGCCTCACCATTTACGAATATTTTCACACCGATGATCCCGAGGCCACTCCCATTGCCGCGCACCGCAAAGCTCTCGCCGGCGAAAGCGCGACCTACGAGATGGATTGGCAAAAGCGCGCCTTCGAATCGCACGCCCAGCCCTTGCGCGATAGCGAAGGCCAGGTGGTCGGAGTCATTGGCGTCGCCCTCGATATCACTGATCGAAAGCAGCTCGCCGACCAGCTCCGCCAATCGCAAAAAATGCAAGCCATCGGCCAGCTCGCCGGCGGCGTGGCCCACGATTTCAATAACCTCCTGATGGTCGTGAAGGGCCACGCGGAGATGCTCCTCGGACAACTGCCAGCCTCGTCGCGCTTGCGCAACAATGCGGACCAAATCGATAAAGCCACCGACCGCGCCGCTTCCCTTACCCGCCAGCTCCTCGCCTTCAGCCGCATGCAGGTTTTGAGGCCGCGTGTCCTCGACTTGAACGAAGTAGTCGGCGGCATGACCAAAATGTTCTCGCGCGTCATCGGCGAAAACATCGAGATGGTCTTCGTTCCCGGCGCCAAACTGGGCCGCGTGAAAGCCGATCCGGGGCAAATCGAGCAGGTCGTCCTCAACTTGGTGGTCAACGCGCGTGACGCCATGTCGGAGGCCGGCCGCATCACAATCGAAACTTCGAATGTCTATCTCGATAGCGATTATTCCGCGAGGCATCACAATCTCAAGCCCGGCGACTGGATCATGCTCACCGTCTCCGATACCGGCTGCGGCATGGACGCGCAAACCCAATCCCGCATCTTCGAGCCTTTCTTCACCACCAAAGCGCAAGGGAAGGGAACTGGGCTCGGCCTCGCCACTGTGTACGGCGTCGTCAAGCAGAGCGGCGGCTTCATCTACGTTTACAGCGAGGTGGGGCACGGAACCACCTTCAAGGTTTATCTGCCGCAAGTCGCTGCCGAGGTCGACAAAGACGCCGCCGAGAAGACAATCCCTGCACCCCAGCGCGGAAGCGAAACCATTCTTTTTGTCGAGGACGAAGAAAGCGTGCGCGAACTCGTTCGCGATTACCTTAGTAGCTCAGGGTACAACGTTCTCGAAGCCGTCGACGGCATCCAGGCCCTCGAAATTGCCGCGGCGCATAAGGGCACTATCGAAATCCTGGTTACCGACGTGGTCATGCCCCGCCTCAGCGGCCGCGAGTTGGCCTCGCGTCTCGCTGCCGAACGCCGCAATCTCAAGGTCCTGTTTATTTCCGGATATACGGACGACAGCATCTTCCGCAACGGAGTGCTCGAAGGCGGAGTTGCCTACCTCCAGAAGCCATTCAACTTGAAGACCATCGCGCAGAAAATCCGCGAAGTCCTCGACGGCCAGCCCGCCACCGTCGACGCCGACTAAAAAACGGCACTGGAAAGGCGGGGTTTCAATCTCGCCGTTACTCGCGAAATATCAGAGGGCTGCCCTTCTCCGAAGGGCTGTCATTCCGAAGAGGAGCAGCCCGATTTCCGCCAGTGTTCTCCGATTGCGCGAAAATCGGGCGATTTGGCGACGATGAGGAATCTCGGCGCCGGAACGGCGGAAACGCGGGACTGTTTTGAAAGGGATATCAACAAAGTTGGCCCTGAACCCACTCGGCTGAATCATGAGACCAATTCGCCTCAGATTAAGAACACCGTTTGCCCCGTTAAATCGAATCGCTTCCTGCATTTGATGTTCCGGCACGCCACCATGTTGTCGACGCGCACCATGTACGACCGCGCCTTCTTGAAATTTTCCCGATCGCGCTCGTTCGCCCCGCGAGGAACCTGCCCCTTCTTCGTGCGCACCATCCAGCGCACCGGATATGAATTCTCCGTGTGACAATGCGGGCAGTTGACCTGCATCTGCTTCGTTTCTTCTTTCTCGTCGTAAAACTGTCGTTCATCCATGCCCCTAGCCTAAGCCTCTTCGCGCGAACCGTCCAGCGTCGCGCATGCGCATCTGCAACGCGTGCCCGCTGTACTATTTCTTTGTTTCCTCGCGCGGCGCGCAAGCGGAACAGCGCATATGCATTGTGATCCCGAACCCGGTCGCCGCTTTTTGCGAACGGCGGTGAGGGATCTGCTTTTGCCTTCCGCGCTGTGACAGGTTTGTTCAACTTTCAACTTTTGACTTTCAACTGCTCGCAACTCTCGACTCTCAACTCTCGACGGTGTACGGTAGCATGGCCGCCGTCCGTGAACGCCGCAACCTCCAGCACCGCAGCGCAATCACCGCGCGCGCGTCAATTGCCCAACTGGGTCCGCTGGGCGGCCCTCGTTTGGTTCCTGGTTTGGTTCCCCGCCTACTGGCACACCTGGGGATCCGCGAATTTCCTGCAATTGTGCGATGTGGCTGCTTTGCTGACTTGCGTGGGGCTGTGGACGCGCAGCCGGCTGCTACTTTCGAGCCAGGCGGTGTCAACGGTGCTAGTCAGTCTGGCGTGGACGCTTGATGCGGTGTGGAGAATGGTAGTGGGGCATCACCTGATTGGCGGCACCGAATATATGTTCGACTCCCGCGTGGCGTTGTGGATCCGGCTGCTGTCGCTGTTCCACGTGTTTCTGCCGGTGCTGCTGCTATGGGTGCTGTGGCGCATGGGCTACGGCCGGAGAGCGTGGGCTTTGCAGTCGGCGATTGCGCTGGCGGCATTCATCGCCTGCCGGTTCACAAATCCCGCGAAGAATATGAATTTCGCTTTTCGCGATCCCTTCTTCCACCGCGCGTGGGGACCCGCGCCCGCTCACGTCGCGCTCAGCGTGGCCTTCATGGCCATTGTCGTCTACCTGCCTACGCATCTCGTCTTCTCGCGTGTTTTTCGATCGGGCCGCGGCCTGAAGATATGACCACCACCTCGCGCATCACCGAAATTCAGCGCGAAAAGGCCCTCCGCCGCTGGGTCCAACGCGCCTTCTGGACCTTTCTCGTCCTTCTCGTTCTTCTCGCCGTTACCGGCGCAGCCTACCAGTCGGTTTCCCAACGCGCCGACCGCAAACGTTTCCCGCAGGTGGGCCGCTCGATTGATGTCGGCGGATTCAGTCTGAACCTGAACTGCACGGGCGCAGGCAAGCCCACCGTGGTTCTCGAAAGCGGCTTGGGAATTCCGGCTGTGGGATGGCAACTCGTTCAGCCCGACATCGCGAAATTCGCCACCGTCTGCTCCTACGACCGCGCCGGGTACGGCTGGAGCGATGCTGGACCGTTCCCGCGCACCAGCCGCGAGATTGCCCGCGAGTTGCACGCGCTGCTCGCCAGCGCCCGCGTTCCGCCGCCCTACATTCTCGTCGGGCATTCCTTCGGCGGATTCACCGTGCGCCTGTTCAACCAAATGTATCCCGGCGAAGTTGCCGGCGTCGTCTTCGTCGACTCATCTCACGAGGACCAGCAGCAGAAGATGAGGCGCAGCATCCGCGAAGCCAATGCAAAAGATCTCCGCCAGCTCCGCCGCATGAATTCCGTGATGGGATTCCTCATCGATTTCGGCATTGCGCGTGCCGCCATGACTCGCAGCCTCTACACCCAAAAACTTCCTCCCGATCTTCGCGACGAGCTGATCTACCTTCAGCTTCAGCGCAAATATGTGCAGGCCATGTTGTCGGAAGAAAGTTACTTCGGCGAAAGCGCAAACGAGGTTCGCGCCTCAGGCACCCTCGGCGACAAGCCCGTCGTCGTGCTCACCGCCGGTGCCGCCCTGCCCATTCCGGGCGTGCCCAATGAGGACGCCAGCCAGTTTTTCGCCGCGTGGGTCGGCGACCTGCAGCCCCGCCTCGCGCATCTTTCCACGCGAGGTCGCCAAATCATCCTCCCCACCAGCCATCACCTGATTCCCTTCGAGCAGCCCCAAGCCGTCGTCAACGCCGTCAACGACATCGTTGAGGACCTGCACCGCTAGTGTCCCGAACCTAAAATGTTTCCAGGCTTTGAGGGGTCGCAGCTTCATTGGCCGCGGAAGGCGGGATGGAACCTGTCCCGGCCGCCTTATTATTTCCAATCTCGCGTCCTGCACCGCCTCGTCATGCATTCGCGCCGTTACCCTTGTCGACGAGATTCGCCTTACTATCTTCGTGCCGTTCGGTCGTATAGCGGTGTGAGTCTCCCATTCAGAGTTTGCGATAATTCCCGTCAGGTGGAAGCGCGGGGCTTCAGCCCCGCGAAAAGGGACGTGATATAAAACAGGGCTTTAGCCCTGGGAATTTCGGCGTCCGAGCCTCAACTCCGACAATGCCCCGCGCCCGTTCGAATCTCTATTTATCTTTTTTTCTCTGTGTCCTTTCTGTCTCTGTGGCAAACTCCCTCCGGCAAACGATGAGAGCTACTAATTTCGAATTCCGCCATCGATCCCTTCTCAACCTGCTTCATTTCTGGATCGCGTTTCAACTGTACTCGGTCGATCACGTCAACTTCGTCTGGGCCCTCGTCCGCCCGGCAAATCCGCGAACGAGCCTTCCTGTTCATCTCATCTTCGGTTTCGGCGCCCTCCTCGTGGCCCTCGCGGCTGCGATTCGTACTTGGGCGGCGGCCTATCTTCGCTCCGACGTTGTTCACGACGAGGCTCTGCACGCCGAAACCCTTGTAGCCGACGGCCCTTTTCGCTACGTCCGCAATCCGCTGTATCTTGGGACGTTTCTGCTGTGTGTGGGTTTCGGCTTGCTCGCCAGCCGCGCAGGTTTCGTGGTTCTTGTGGGCGGCGCGGCGGTGCGCATCTTGCGCCTGATTGGACGCGAAGAGGCTGAACTCGAAAAGCAGCAGGGACCGGCCTTCCGCGAATTCTGCAGCCGCGTCCCCAGGTTGCTTCCCGCCTTGCGTCCGCGCGTTCCTGCCGCCGGACTCCGGCCGCAATGGGGTCAGGCCTTTCGCGGCGAAGCCTTCATGTGGGGATTCTCCATAACCTTGATCGCCTTCGCGATCACCTTGCGCGCTCGCGTTGCGGATATTCTCGGCGGCACGACACTAGCCCTGTGGCTCCTCCAACGCCTCACTCAGCGCCGCTCGAAAACCGCCCGGCCCTAATTCACAGGCGCGGTCTTTTGCGCTATCTCGCCGCTCGGCGCTCGCTTTGGTGTTAGCCCGCCACCACCTGACACGCGCCCGCCTCATCGTTTCCAATCTCGCGCGCCGCCACGTGACGCATTCGCGCCGTTACCCCCGTCAACAGGATTCGCCTTCGTCTCTTCGAGCCATCCGGTCATTACCGGTGTAAGTCTCCCATTCGGAGTTTGCAGAAAACGCCCGTCAGGTGGAAGCGCGGGGCTTCAGCCCCGCGAAAAAGGGACGTGATTCAAGAAAGGGCTTTAGCCCTGGGAATTTCGGCGTTCGCCTCGTTCGAATCTCTCCTAATCTTTTTTTCTCTGTGCCCTCTGTGTCTCTGTGGCAAACTCTCTCTGCTTCCGCACGGGAGACATCATGGGCTACATCGAAAAAAATCTCGTTTCCGGCGAGACCGTCCTTTACAAAACGCGCCTTCACTGGATTGTGATGGTCGGGCCGCTGCTCCTCGGACTTTTCCTCGCCGCGAGCGGCCTCGCCTTGCTGATCAGCGACTACGAAACTCACATCCAGGGTAGTGCCCGCCAGGCGATGCTTATCGGCGGGATCGTGCTTCTGGTCCTGGCTGCAGGTGTGATCGCTTCCGGCGTGATTCGACGCGGCGCAACCGAAATCGGTGTCACCAATATGCGCGTCCTCATCAAATCCGGCCTGCTCGACCGCCGCAGCATCGAAGTCCTGCTTTCGAAGGTCGAAAGCATCGGCGTTGACGAGACCGCTTCCGGCCGCATGCTTGGCTACGGCAGCGTCATCATTCGCGGCACCGGCGGCACTTTCGAAACCTTCCACAACATCGGCCACCCCAACGAATTTCGCCGCGCCGTTCAACAGCAAATCGGCGCCCCCGCATCATCCCCGCGCTAGCACGCGCACCGAAACGCGCTTACATAATTGCTGATTGCTGTCCTGGATCACGATCGGCTTTTTCCAGGAGGATGATCTGCGGCTAAGGAGATCGAGCCCTTGTCCTAGCGTTCTTTCCTTGCCTCGTGCTTCCTTGCCTCTTTGCTTCCCGTTTCTCGTCACTCGTCACTCCCCTTACGTTGCCAGGCGCCCGACAGGTCGTCCGCGTCAAACCCGCCCGAAACTTGATGCGTCGTAGCGTACCGGTAGAGCGCCGCGACAAAAACTCCCTGCGCTGCCGAACTCACCACCGCGAGCAACAGCCAGTAAATCACCGCAATTCCGAATCCCGTGACCATTCCTGTTTGTCCGTACGTCCGCGCGCCCACGATCGGTGCCAGCACTCCCAGCAGCCCGAGAAGAAAGAAGATGAACCCGAAGCTGAACCCGCCCACAACTTCTTCGCCCCACGTCTCCCGAAATATCTCCGCCGACCTGTACAGCGCCTCCCCCGGCCCCATATCCTCCGCGGCCAGCAGCGGTACCACGAAAAAGCTCGCCAGGCTCCACACGAACCCAATCATGCCGGTAATGATTCGTCCCAGGAAACTCAGCCGCCGCTCCAGCATCTTCAGCAACATGCCCACGGTCGCGGCCAGGAGTGCCCACTGCAGGATCCGCCACTTCCGGCTCCACGCCACCTGCAAGCCATCATTCAATGTGGCATGTCCGCCCTCCAACCGGTTCGACGCGATGCTTACCAGCGCCACATTGAAGTAAATCCCGATGCTATACGTCGCCACGTAAAACAGGAAAATGAACGGCGTCATCTCTTGGTACAACAATTTCTGCTGTGCGACGGCGTGTGCCATCGGCCCGAACGGCGCCAGCACCAGCACAGCCGAGCCGAAGATCATGGCCGTCGCCACCAGGCAGAAAATCGCCGACACCACCGGCAGCCACATCAGTTCCTTGTCCGACCACAAAATCGCGAAGCTTTGTCCCAGCAGGTCCAGGCTCCGCATAAATGTGTCCATGAATGCCTCCGTCGCTCTTGCTTGCCAGGTGGTTGTTTCTCAGCCGCCTCGCCCGCGGATCTCGCTTTTGTAGCGGCTTGTCCCGAGCGCAGCCGAAGCCGCCTTCAGGCGGGCCTCATAGCTTTGGCTGGTAGGGGCACAGCATGCGGAACGTCCGCCGCTGTTTGGCGGGCTGTGCCCGGATACTGCTCGTCACTGGCTTGTGTCACGCTGGTGTCTTGTTGTTGTAAGCTTTGTGAGCGCAACACCCCCGCCTTCAGGCGCGCCAAGTCGCTAAGCGTCGCTCGTCCTTGCGTGCCTCCTTGCCTCGTTGCCGCCTAATTCCCTCTGTTTTCTGTGTCGGTCTGTCGTAATCCCTTCCGCGCATTCCTTTGCTCTGTGTCTCGGTGTCTCTGTGGCAATTCTTCGGTTCTTCTCGTCACTCGCCGCTCGTCACTGCTCCTACGGCCGTGCCTCGAACACCAGATTGAACGGTGTCTGCGCCGCCCGCCGGAATCGCGTGAACCCAGCCGACCTCACCACCTCGCGGATGCGTTCCTCGCCCGCTTGTGCGCCCAGCGCCGCGCCCACCTCTTGTGCCAACGACGCTGGCGTGCAGATCATCGTCGACGCAGAGTAGAAAATTCGCCCCACCGCGTTGTGATTTTCCTCTGGCTTATCATTCGCGAAAGGCTCCACGATCATCCACGTCCCATCCGGTTTCAATGTCGACAGCACATGTTCCGCGGCTCCCTTCGGATCGCCCATATCGTGCAGGCAGTCGAAGAACGTCACCAGATCATATCCCCCGTTCGCCGGATAACTCTTCGAGCTGGCCACCTCAAATGTAATCTGATCGAGCAGCCCGTCGCGCCCGGCCACGTGCCGCGCATACTCGATCGACCCGCTGTGATAATCGAAACCGTACAATTTCGTTTTTGGAAACGCTCGCGCCATCAGCAGCGTCGACGCGCCGTGCCCGCACCCCACATCCGCCACCGTCCCGCCCGCCTTCAGCTTCTCGACCACTCCTTCCAGCGCCGGCAGCCACGAACTCAGCAAGTTATTCTCATAATTCGGCCGGAAAAATCGTTCCGTCCCGAAGAACAGGTTGGCGTCGTGTTCGTGCCAGCCCACTCCTTCGCCCGTCCGAAACGCCTGCGTGATCTTCGGCTCATCCTTGAAGCACGACGAAATGATGTGAAACGCGCCCGGCAGATCCAGCGTGGTCAGTGCAAACGCCTGCTCGATTGGCAGCTCGTATTGTTTCGTTGCCGCGTCGTACCGCACGTAACCGCTCGCCGCGTTTGCATTCAGCCACTCCCGCACGTACCGCTCGTTGGTCTTCGTTTTTTCCGCCAGTTCGCCGGATGTTACCCATCCCGCGCCCGCCATGGCCTTGTACAGCCCCAGTTTGTCCCCAATTACGATCAACGCCGCATGCATCGCCGCGCCCATGTCGCCGACGGCCCGCTCCATGAACGCGTTCAGCTTCGTCTCATTGATTTGCATAGCTTGCCCCTGCGTAGCCATAGGATTTCCTCCCGGTTGGTCAGTTGGACGGCACTTCGATTGGCCGCAATTGTAGGTGAACGCCCCCGCGCATTACAAGCGCCGTCCCGCTGCCTCGGCCTCAGCCCGGGGTTAGGGTGGAAGCGCGGGCCTTTAGGCCCGCGAAAAGCTGCGCTAGCATGTGTGGGCTTTAGCCCTGGCCTTGCGGCGACGGTTTGTCTGTGGCGTGGGCATTTTGCCCGCGCGGTCTTGCCTTTGCAGCAGCTCGGTCAGTGCAAGCGCTGCGGACTTCAGCGCAGCACGGTTGCCTGCGTCTTTTCTTGCCTCATTGCCGGCGGTTTCGCCTTGAACTGCTTGAGGGTGAGCTACAGCTTTCCTACAGCTTCTTACTTCAGCCGATTACAAACTCTGCCGGATTGCCCTTGCGGTCCAGCTCCGCACCTAATGACCCGTCGATCGATCTGTCGGCGCTGCAGGACCCGGGCCGCGCCGAAACGCGAGTTCCGCGCCTGGGGCTCCAAGTGTACGCAGTGCTCGGCAGCAGGGAGGCATGCATCGCCCATGAATAAACTAAGCGGCAAAGTCGCAGTCGTGACCGGAGCTTCCAAAAGCATCGGAGCTTCCATTGCAGAGCACCTGGCAGCGGAAGGAGCTTCGGTGGTAGTGAATTATGCCAACAGCAGGGCTGGCGCGGATGGTGTCGTCGCTCGCATCAAGGACAAAGGAGGGAGCGCGATAGCGGTTCAAGGGAATGTTGCTCGCTCGGAGGATATCCAGCATCTCTTCTCGGAGACAAAGAAGACTTACGGCAAAGTCGATGTTCTCGTAAACAACGCAGGGGTATATGAGTTTGCTCCGCTCGAAGCCATCACACCGGAGCACATCCAGAAGCACTTGAATCTGAACGTTGTTGGTGTGCTGCTCACTACGCAAGCAGCGGTCAAACTCATTGGGCCCGATGGCGGTTCGATCATCAATATTGGTTCGATTGTTGGTCCAATGCCGGCGCCTCAAGCGTCTGCGTACAGTGCCAGCAAAGCTGCAGTCGACGCCATTACCATCTCGCTTTCTCAAGAGCTTGGTCCGCGCAAGATCCGTGTGAACTCCCTTGATCCGGGCATGGTCGAAACTGACGGCTTGCGCGCTTCGGGACTCCACGAGGGGGCCTTCCGCGAGAAGCAGGAAAGGGAAACTCCCCTTGGCCGCATCGCTCAGCCGGAAGATATCGCTTTGGCGGCAACTTTCCTTGCTAGCGACGACGCCCGATGGATCACCGGACAAGTCATTGTTGCTGCGGGCGGCAAGCGGATGTGAGCGTGGGTTGGGAGGCTACAATCGCGGATAAACAGCAATTCGATTTGCTTATCATCGGCAGCGGTGAGGCCGGCAAGAATCTGGCCTGGACGATGGCCAAAGCCGGCCGGCGCACGGCTGTGGTCGAGCGGAAACTGATCGGCGGGTCGTGCCCGAATATTGCCTGCATGCCCAGCAAGAACATCATTCACAGCGCGAAAGTGGCAGACCTGGCACGCCGCGGCGCCGAGTTTGGTGTTATGGCGCAAAGCTTGAACATCGACATGGCGCGCGTGCGCGCGCGCAAACGCCAGATGGTCGACGGCGATATCCGTCTCCACCTCGACCTTTACAAACAGAGTGGCGCCGAGTTGATCATGGGCGAAGCGCGCTTCGTAGCCTCCAAGACAGTCGAGGTCGCCTCAAACGAAGGCGCCGGGCACACGCTTGGGGGCCATCAGGTCGTTCTGAATGTGGGGACCCACGCTGCCATTCCCGATGTGCCAGGTCTCAAAGCCGCCAAGCCGATGACCCACGTCGAAGCGTTGGAATTGGTTCGTCTCCCGGAGCATCTGGTTGTGCTTGGCGGAGGATTCGTGGGGCTCGAACTCGCCCAGGCCATGCGGCGGTTCGGAAGCCGCGTCACCATACTGGAACGTGCGCCACAGCTCGCGCCCCGAGAAGATCCCGACGTCGCTGAAGCCATTCTTCACCTGTTCCAGGACGAAGGCATCGAGGTGCTTTTGAATACCGAGTTCCTTGAAGTCGAAGGCTTGTCCGGCCAGGGGATTAGGATTCGTCTGCGCAATTCGCAAGGCGAGCGCGCTCTGGAGGGCTCCGATCTTCTCGTTGCCATCGGACGCATCCCCAACACGCAACGTCTCAGCCTGGACAAGACCGGTGTCGAAATCGACGACCGTGGCTATATCCGTGTCAATGAGCGTCTCCAGACTTCCGCGCCCGGCATTTGGGCCATGGGCGAATGCGCCGGCAGCCCTCAGTTCACGCACGTCTCGTTTGACGATTTCCGGATTGTGCGCGACAACCTGAACGGCGAGGACCGAACCACTCAGGGCCGCCTCGTTCCTTTCTGCATTTTCACCGACCCCGAATTGGCGCGCGTAGGTCTGAGCGAATCGGAAGCCCGGAAACAGGCCATCCCGTATCGGCTCGCAACGATTCCGATGGCTAAGGTGCGCCGCGCGCATACACTTTCCGAAACGCGCGGGTTCCTGAAGGCCCTCGTCAGTGCTGAAAGTGACGAAATCCTGGGTTTCACCGCTCTTGGAACAGAAGCTGGCGAGGTCATGTCGGTGGTGCAAACAGCCATGCTCGCGAAGCTGCCATACACCTCCCTTCGCGATGCCATCTTGGCCCACCCGACCATGGCCGAGGGCCTCACCGTCTTATTCGCCACGGTTCCGGCTGCGGTTCCGGTCCGATCGAAAGCCCGCGCCGCCCAATCTCGGCAGTGAGAGCGGGAGGGAGAGGTTGCTGCAGGAGGCTCACTCGTTTGCTCACGTGGTCAACCGGCGCCCATCCGCCCATTGGGCCATCTTCTGAGGAGGTCGAGTATGACGAAGTATCAGTACGCCACCGTCGACGGCAACAAGGTGTTTTATCGTGAAGCCGGCTTGAAGACTGCTCCAACCATTCTGCTACTGCACGGATTCCCAACTTCGTCACACATGTTTCGCGATCTGATTCCAGCCCTGGCAGATTCCTATCGTGTCGTGGCGCCCGATCTGCCGGGCTTTGGTTTTTCGGATGCCCCAGACCGCAAGAAATTCCGCTACACATTTGACCACCTGGCAAAAGTCATCGACGGTTTCACCCAAGCGATCAGTCTCGACCGGTACGCAATCTACGTTTTCGACTATGGCGCGCCCGTTGGTTTTCGCCTCGCGTTAGCGCATCCTGAACGAATCACCGCGATCATTTCGCAGAACGGCAATGCTTACGAGGAAGGGTTGAGCCAGGGTTGGAACCCGATCCAGAGATATTGGAAGGAGCCCACTGCAGAGAATCGGGCAGCGCTTCGTCACTTCCTGACGCCCGAAGCCACAAAGTCGCAATACCTCCATGGCGTCCAGGACGCGACAATGGTGGCTCCAGAATCGTACGAACTGGATTCGGCTCTGCTGGCTCGGCCAGGTAATGACGAAATCCAACTCGACTTGTTCCTTGATTATGCCAGCAACGTCGCTCTATATCCCAAGTTCCAGGAGTATTTCCGTACAAAGCGGCCGCCGCTGCTCGCGGTTTGGGGTAACAGCGACCAGTTCTTTTTGCCTCCGGGCGCCGAAGCCTTCAAGTGCGACAACCCGAGTGCCGAAGTGCATTTCTACGACGCCGGCCATTTTGCGCTTGAGACGCATGCTCAGGAAATTGCCGGCGCGATCCGTGACTTCCTGAGCCGAAAGCTGCCACGAAAGGCCTCGGCAGCCTGACGACCGTTTGTCTTGCAACAAAGTGGATGTGGTACGCGCGCCAGCCCCTGGCATCGAATGCTGGATCAATAATCCCGGAAAGAGCCAAAACTCACGTGAACGGCATAGACATGTCCGTACCTTCGGTGTCAAGCCCCAAGGTCCGCTTTCCCCTTTCGCGCGTGCGGCTCTGCGGCTTAACGATCATCCCGGACAAATTGGGCCATGGCGACACGCTGTTTTGACGGGGGCCTTTGGTCACCGCCTTTCGAGCTGCCGAAATTCGCCCAAATTCCTCATTTTAACAGCTTTTAGCCTTACCGTCGGTAAGGATGTTGCGGCAGGTTTTTGTTCGCCTTTTCTTCTCCCCGGAATCTGCCTTTCCTTTTCTCCTTGCCTCCCTGTTCCTTGCCTTTCCTATCTCGCAAGCTGTCGCGAATCGATGGCCACGCCTCATTCCTGCCTCAAATACAACGCTCGATCCAGCACCAGCTCCAGCTTCGTATTCTTCTCCAGCGTAAGCTCTTGTCCCAGCCCCGAGCTCAGCATGAACGCCGTCACTGCTCCCGTGGCCGCCCCGATCGCCGCATCTTTCTTGTTCCCCGCCGCAACTCCTGCCGCTGCACCAACAAACGCTCCCGCCGCGGCTGCCTGGGCTCCCTCTTGGCGTTTATTCGTCCGGTTCTCTATCTCGCCTTCTCGCTCGTACACGACGCGCACGGAGTGCACCCCCGGCACATCCGACACAGTTGCCACAATCGGCACCCAGCCACCAGGTGTGTGAATGTCGTCGAACGTCAGCCACATACGCGCCCGCCCAGTCTGATGTGCCTGCTCCACTTTGTCCACGTGACCTCGAATCTCTGCCCCCGCCCTCAGCACCAGCCCGTCCGGCGTCGACAGCGGCCCCAGCGTATGCGCCCTGAAGTCGTTCCCCGCTTTCGACTCTTTTGTGCCCAGCGCGTCGTCCAGCCCCACCAGGAACCGCGTGCTCGGCGTAATCGCTCCCGCCTGCTGCACATCCTGCTGATTCGACGCCGCTTGCTCCTGCTGATTGGCGGGCACTTGCTGGTTCTGCGCCCTCGCGTTTTGAATCAGAAAGACCAGCAAACTCACCGCGGCCATGCACACACCCACGCCTCATTTTTCTTCCTCCGTTGGCTTTGGCGCTTTCTGCTGGATTGGAAAGCGGTTACCGCGCGTCGAACTTCAACCGCGCGGCAAGAAGCGATTATCTGAGATGTACGTTCCGCCCCCAAGGTGGCCTTTGCCAACCCCCACAATTGATGTGCGAGTGAACCTAGGGCAAGGTGGTCCTCTGGCGCCTCTGAGGCGCCCCTTGGTTTACTCGTATTTCTCCTTCGTTTTTCTCTCTGACTCGGTGTCTCTGTGGCAAATCCTTCCTCTCACTGCCTTCTTCCCGTTTCGGGAATCTTCCCCTTCCCATTCTTGTATCTTCCACGTAATACCCGACATATCTCCTCTCCGTATTATTACGGTCTTGTGGTCAGTTCCATTCTGGAACTACACTACGATCTGTCAAAACAGTACCTGTTCGAGCTGATAGCTTGCCAATCAATAGCAAACCCGCCTTCCCAATTTGGTATTCGCGTTGCATCAATCGGTTCCATCCCAGCGTTTCTAACCATGATCCGACCCAGCTTCAATGCCGGTGCCGAAAGCCTGGTCCTGGTTTGTTCGAACAGGCCTTTCGCGATTTCCCCGGCGCTTCCCCAGAGACCAGTATCATGATCGGAGATTCATTGTCCGATATTGAAGCTGGCCGCCGCCTCGGCATGCGCACGATCTTCGTAGAAGGTGATCCTGCATCCCGTAAACCCGGCAGCGAACAGGCCGCCGCTCTCGCCGATGCCGTGGCCGCCTCGCTCCAAGACGCCGTCGATAGGCTTATCCAGATTTGAGCCGATATGCACAATAAGGTCCTTGACTTGGCTTCCCTGCTCGCCCGCATCTCCGAGTGGCGCCGCGCCGGCCAACGCCTCGTCTTCACGAATGGCTGCTTCGACATCCTACATCTCGGCCACATCACCCTGCTCGAGCAGTGTCGAAAATTCGGCGACCGCCTGTTTTTCGAAGCTCGTGTTCGACAATTATGTCCGCCGGCGCGCCTCCCCTGCCGACAGCACCGTCGTCGGACTCCGCTATTTCAACGTGTACGGCCCGCGCGAGCGCCATAAGGGCTCTATGGCCTCCGTCATCTCTCGCTTTTCCTACCAACTCCAAGAAACTGGCACGATCAAGATGTTTCAGGGGTGCGGCAAGTATGGTGATGGCGAACAACGGCGCGATTTTATATTTGTGCGCGACGTTGTGAACGTGAATCTCTTCTTCGCTCGCGGCCCCGCACGCCACTCCATAGTCAACGTCGGAACGGGGCGGAGCAGCAGCTTCAACGACGTTGCCGCTGCGCTCATCGAAATGTGTGGCGCCGGAACGGTGGAATACATTCCGTTTCCCGAGGAGCTTAAGGACAAATATCAGCCATTCACGCAAGCAGATATTTCCTCGTTGCGGCGGATGGGCTACGTCTCGCCCTTCACCCACCTCCTCGAAGGCATCAGAGAAACGCTCGCAGACTCAGGCCTGAAGAGTCTGCGTCAGAACGCGAGAATGTTGGTAGGTCGCGGCTTCAGCCGCGACACAAAGCTCGCAAAATCAGGCCGGATCTGCTGCTGAAGCAACGAAGCGCGCCAGGCCGTGCGAACTGCCTCCCGGCAGTGAGGCCGGGCGGACGATCCTGGAACTCCGCAACACCGCTCCCTGCGCCGCTCTAGGTCCGATCCAAGCTGGCTGAGCGGCTGCATCATCGTTGTCGCTCCGGTTCTTCGTAATCCTGTATCCTAGCTTTTGTGGCGACTCCGGCTGCCAAACCTGATCTCCTGCCGTCTTCGCCTTTCCCCGAAGCTGTCGATCCCTCGTCCCACCGTGCTGTTTTTCACCACCTGATTGCTCTCGCGCTTTGCCTCCTCCTCGCAGTCGTCTTCACCCTCCCCGGATCGCTGTCGCCAAACTCTCTTCTGCTCGGCTACCCGGGAGACAATTTTCAGCACGCCTGGTTCTTGTGGCACTTCGCCAGGGCTGTCACGCACGCAACCAATCCTTTTTATACGAAGCTGATTTTCTACCCGAATCGCGCTAATCTCGCTTGGAGTACCACTGATCCGCTGGCCGGAACGCTCGCTCTTCCGTTGAGCCTTCTCGCCGGCCCCGCGATTGCCTACAACTTTTCGATCATCCTTCAGTTGGCGTTATCCGCCTTTTTCGCCTGCCTGCTCTGCCTGCGAATTACCCACAGCCAGATCGCCGCGCTTTTTGGCGGCGCTATCTTTGGTTTCAGCCCCTTCTTTCTGGCTCATGCCCTGGGACATTTGAGTCTCGTCACCGCGTTCCCCATTCCGCTCTTCGTTCTCTTGCTCGACAAAATTGCCAGCGCGGTACATCCCTCCTGGAAACTTGGATTCCTGCTTGGATTAACCATGCTCTTAGCCGCATTGGCTCATTACGACTATGCAGTTTTGTGCCTGCTCATCGCGTTCTTCTGGCTCGTCATCGATCTCATCGTGAATTTCAAGCAGGAGCGCTTCGCTACCGTGACGCGCGTTTGGAAACCGCTGGCGATTGCCGCCGCAACATTTCTCGTTTGTTTTTCGCCGCTGCTCGTAATGCTCGTGGGCAGCCGCGCCGATGTCCCTGTCTCGCGGGGTTTGCTTCACTTCGATCAGTACTCCGCCGACGCACTCGGCTTTCTGGTCCCAAGCTGGAACCACGTTCTGCTCGGTCATTCTGTCAGGCGTTTGGATCTCAACCTTTTTGTCGCTGGCTTTGAAGGCACGGTGTACATCGGAATCGTGGCCCTCGCCCTCGCCACAATTCCTTTTTGGAAGCGTCAATCGACAAACAACCCTTGGGCTAGGCGCGCTCTGCTGCTTGGGATAATTTTCTACCTGCTTTCCCTGGGACCGGCCATTCGTCTGTTTGGCCGCTCTACCAAAATCCCCGGACCCGCCGCCTTGTTCTACCTTTTGCCCTTTGCCCGCTTCTTTTCTGCACCCGCACGCTTTCACGCAGTTGTGGCGCTTTGCGTGGCCATCCTGTGTTCGCTCGGCGTCAAGCTTCTCCTCGAAAAGTATTCGAAGAGAAAGCAAAGGTACTTTGTCGTCGCGCTTCTCAGTGTTCTGCTGCTTTGCGACTACCTGACCATTCCTTTCCCGACGTCTTCCATCATTGATCCCGCTGCGTTCGTGTCCGCACGCCTGGCCTCACACCAAGCCGCGCAATCCTGTTCTCTTCCGTCCGATATTCGTGACGGGGCGGTCCTCACATTCCCTTTGTTGATCGCCCCTTACTGCATGAAAAGCACGTGGATGCAGATTTCCGATGGTGGCCGCTACGCACTCATCGATGGGTACTTGTCCTACACGCCGCAATACACTTGGCGAACTCTTTGGATCGTCCCGGTTCTCAGGTCGTTGTTGGTCCTGCAGGGCACCACTCAAGCTCCCCTTGATGTTTCGGCTGATAGGGCCTCCGTTCCCGCTGCAACTCGCGATCTGAATCTGCGCGCAATCGCAGTTTTCGATTCACCCGGCCGTGATTCCGCCGTCGCATATCTCGAAAACGTGTTTGCGTCGCACGGCGAGCACGCCGGAAGCTGTACAGTTTTCCGCCTCGCTCCTTCGCCAACCGATCAGCACCAGAATCCCCCTACGTCCCAACCTACACGATGAATGTTATGCCCCGGTACATGCTTCACAGGATACCAAACCCCTCGCGTGGCCGCTAACCTCAAAGATGCCAGTCACGAGATCAGCTACATTCCAAGAAAGGGAGAAGCATGCATGAGAGGATCTAACGGTCGCCTAGCGTTTGGTGCCTTTATGGGTGGAGTAGGCTTGGGGGTGATTGTAAGCCTGCTCTTCGCACCGCAATCCGGCGAGGAGACTCGCGACATGATCGCGCAGAAAGCACGTCGAGCGCATAACCTTTTGGGCGACGCCGCAGACCGCGTCGGTGATGCCGTCGGCTCCGTAACCGATGCCGTCGACGATATCCGCTCTCAAGTCTCGGACACCGTCGAAGACGCCAAATCTCGCGTCCGGGATGCCGTCGAGGCGGGCAAGGAGGCCTACCACGACCAGTTGCGCCGCAGCGCCCACGCGTAGCGTCCACGCATAATTCGTGGCAATAACGGCAAATCTTGGTTTGCCGCATGTGTTCGGCTGTTGGCGATCGTGCGAAAACGTATTTTTCTGAACCGAGGTCGCCTTGCGAGGCCGATTGAGAGCCCGCCTGAAGGCCATTTGCGAGGCGTACGCGGCTCCATACCCTTCGATGTCGTGAGATCGGCCGGGGACCTTTATCCGTCACGCCGGAGGTTGAATTGACGGATTGGCGGCTTTGCCGATGGCGGATGATGGATATTCCTGTATTTTCGCCGTCCGGCGTTCAAAAAAATACGAATTCAGATGATCGATGACAGTTCGGCATCTACTGGAGACCCCAGAACTGTGCGGCTCCGCACGTAAAGAGTCGTGCGCAAAACGCCACGCCGAATCCTCCGGCCTGTTTTGCTCTGTGGCGCGGGCGTCTCCCCCGCGGGTTTTCGTGGGAGGCGAGGCTTTTGGGAGTGCGGCAGCTTGCTTATCCTGAGCGAAGTCGAAGGGCTGCCGCTTTGGTAGCACCTTTGGGGAGAGGAAGTCTTCCCTCGTCGAAGCTTGCTTCGGGCTGGTGCGGTCGAGGGTGGTCGGAGTCTTTGGTGGAAGCGCGAGGCTTTCAGCCCGGCGAACTGGATGGCGAATTGAACGGGCTTTGACCCTGGGATTTTGGGCCTTTTGCGCCGCTGCAGTTAGGCAGCGCTGTTGGAAGTGCGGCAGCTTGTTTATCCTGAGTGAAGTCGAAGGGCTGCCGCTTTCGCGCTACACTGAAAGGAAACTCCGCCAACGCCGCCGATCAGCGCGGGGCGGGAAGCGTTTTTGGTGGAAGAGCAGGGCTTCAAACCCCTGGATTTTGCGCTCTAGGGGCGCTGCCCCCGAGCCCGCCGCAGCGGTCCAACTTGCAAACGATGCTCAGAATTCTTCATGTAAGCCCGCCTTTATGCCTCCAATTCTGGCCTGCACTTACAGCAGAAAATGCTCATCTTAGCATCCTCCCAAGTCCTCGCTCCCTGGTCTTGCCCCAGGAACTCTCAAGGCCCGTTTTCCCGGCCTACGTATAGAAGTTTCAATCTGGCCGAAAAAAACGCTTGGGCCAATTTTGGTTAGTTTC
>Ga0187815_10000372_pt1 | contig 21866 bp, 19 predicted proteins | sample NC_S_5_FD_132962 | JGI IMG/M metagenome (GOLD analysis project Ga0187815, IMG submission 132962) | Wetland sediment microbial communities from Neuse River Estuary, North Carolina, USA - ASW-S_5 | ecosystem: Environmental > Aquatic > Freshwater > Wetlands > Sediment | place: USA: North Carolina...
CGGCGTAGTCTGTCATTTCGGGGCGCCGCGAAGCGGCGAGCCCGGAATCTATACGCCGCGGCGGACATCATCCTGAAGATCGTTTGACGGCTTTCCTTAAACCAGCGCTCGCCTGTGGTTATGGATTCCGGGCCCATCGCTGCGCGATGTCCGGGAATGACGAGTGGAGAAATCCCCTACACCTCCACCCCCTCGTGCCGCAGCAGCCAGCGCTTGCGCTCCAGGCCGCCGCCATACTTCACCAACGAGCCGTCGGCACCGATCAGGCGGTGACAGGGCACAACGACGGAAATCGGATTGGCGCCATTGGCGTGTCCCACCGCCCGCATCGCGCGCGGCGAGCCGAGCCTCGCTGCCAGCGCCCCATAGCTCAGCGTCGAGCCGGCGGGAATTTTCGGCAACGCCGTCCACACCTTGCGCTGGAACGGCGTGCCGCTGACGCGCCAGTTGATCTCAGCGAGGCGATCGAGGTCGCCCTTGAAGTAGGCCGACAGCGCCGTCTTGACGGCAGACGGTGCCCGCGCGTCCTTCAGTTCGACAGCACCGCATTGCAGCCGCAACAGCTGCCGCATCCGTGGCTCATAATCCTCCCAATCCAGCGCGCGCAACGCGCCGTCCTCGTCGATCACGAGCAGCGCAACGCCGATCGGCGTTTTCAGGCGGTCGAGGCGAAAGATGTCAGGCCTGCCGGCAATCATCGGCGCGTCCCTGAGTTGCGGATATCTCGCACTCTCCACGCCGGCCATGATAGCGTCCACCCGAAAACCGGACGGCGGGGGGAAAACATGATCGTGATCGCTAATGGTCTGGTGGCGCTGGTCGCCATGCTGCACCTCTATTTCCTGGTCCTGGAGATGTTTCTCTGGACGAGGCCAATCGGCCTGAAGACCTTCGGCAACAGCAAGGAGCGAGCCGACGCCATGGCCGTGCTCGCCGCGAACCAGGGCCTTTATAACGGCTTCCTAGCTGCCGGCCTGCTCTGGGGATTGTTGCACCCAGCCCCCGCCTTTGCGTTCCAGATCAAGGTGTTTTTCCTGCTCTGCGTGATCGTCGCCGGCGCCTATGGAGCGTATTCCGTCGGCCGGAGAATACTTTTTGTGCAGGCCGCCCCCGCCGCGCTCGCCTTGATCCTGCTCTGGCTCGCCTGAGCGCGGCACAACCGCTCGCCTTGCAATGCACCATGGCTTCCGCCACACTCGCGGGCAAGCGATGGCGGCCGCCTGTCAATGGCGGGGAAGACCATCGGCTCAACACAACAAGTCGAGGAAACCAGCACGATGAGGAACGGAATTTTTCATCTCGTCACGGCAACCGCGGCCGCGGTCGCGCTGTCGGCATCGCCGGCCCTGGCGCAGAAGAAGTACGACACCGGCGCGTCCGATACCGAGATCAAGGTCGGCCAGACCGTGCCATTCTCTGGCGCCTATTCCGTCTATGCCAATATCGGCAAGACGCAGGCCGCCTACATGAAGATGATCAACGACCAGGGCGGCATCAACGGCCGCAAGGTCAACCTGATCCAGTATGACGACGCCTATTCGCCGCCCAAGACGGTCGAGCAGGTCCGCAAGCTGGTGGAAGGCGATGAAGTCCTTCTCACATTCCAGCTCATCGGCACCGCAGCCAACGCCGCCGTGCAGAAATATCTCAATTCCAAGAAGGTGCCGCAGCTGTTCGCCGCCACCGGCGCCTCGAAGTTCACCGACCCGAAGAACTTCCCCTGGACCATGGGCTACAACCCGAACTACTTCGTTGAGGGCAAAATCTATGGCCAGTACATTCTGAAGGAGCATCCGAACGCCAAGATCGGAATCCTCTATCAGAACGACGACCTGGGTAAGGACTATATCAACGGGCTGAGGGCCGGCCTTGGCGACAAGGCGGCGAAGATGATCGTGGCGGAGGCTTCCTACGAAGTCTCCGACCCTACCATCGATTCGCAGGTGCTGAAGATCAAGGATGCCGGCGCCGACCTGTTCTACAGCGCCTCGACGCCGAAGCAGGCCGCACAGGCGATCCGCAAGATTCACGAACTCAATTGGCATCCCGTGCACATCGTGGACATCAACGCGAGCCCGGTCAGCGCGACGCTGAAACCTGCGGGACTCGAGGCATCGAAGGGCGTGATCAGCGTCAACTACGGCAAGGATCCGGCCGACCCGACCTGGAAGGATGATCCGGGCCTGAAGAAGTATCTCGACTTCATGGAAAAGTACTTCCCGGAAGGCGACAAGATGAACACGGTCAATACCTACGGCTATTCGACCGCGCAGCTCCTGGTGCAGGTGCTCAAGCAGTGCGGCGACAATCTCACGCGCGAGAACGTCATGAAGCAGGCCGCCAACCTGAAGGACGTCGTGCTCGACCTCGGCCTGCCCGGCATGAAGATCAACACCGGGCCCAACGACTACCGGGTCAACAAGCAGCTGCAGATGATGCGGTTCAACGGCGAGCGCTGGGAATTGTTCGGCCCGATCCTGGAGGATGCAGGTCCGGCGGGCTAGTCGTCTCGGCGAGTTGAACTCGCCACCAACACGCACAACAGTCGTCATGCCCGGGCTTGTCCCGGGCATCTACGTTTTGGACTGGCAAGAAAGTGCGTGGATGGCCGGGACCCGTCTCCGCCAAGGCTACGCCGGGCCCACACATTCGCTCGGCCGGCGGAGCTTTAGCGAAGACGGCAAGCCCGGCCATGACGCGGCAACAGCCTTGCCGCTACTTCGGCACCTCGCCAAAGTTTTTGCCGACCGGCAGCACGGCATGGCGGATCAGGCGGGAATCTTCCACCGCCGCCTGGCGATGCTTCACCGCCTCGCGATAGACGGGATCGCGGATCATCTCGACGAAGGCGGCAACAGAAGGATATTCCGCGATGAAGCAATGGTCCCAGCGTTCCTCTTGCGGACCGATCAGCATCAGCTCGAACCTGCCCTGCCAGACGATCCGACCGCCGAGCCGTTCGAACACCGGCCCGCTCTCGCGGCCGTAAGCCGCATAGGCCTCCGCCCCGGTCGCCTTGCGCCCGTCCGGATAGGCGGCCTGCGCGCGCAGCCGCACCAGGTTGAGCATGTGGATCGGGCCTTCGCGATTATTGTCGCGGAATTGCGCGAATACTTCTTTGGTCGGATCGATGTGGCCCATGCCGTTCTCCCTTCAATGCGAAGGCGTTCTAGCACGGCCCGCCTTAGCTCCTAATCCCGCATTAACCTCTCGCTAACCGGCCCTTAAAGTCCGCACCGTAGCGTGCGGCAGGGACCCGGTGTGGACGGCGTTGGCGTATGGCGTGGGGACGGAAAAAGAGCGGCGCACGAAAGGAGCCGCGGTTTGGGCTCGCGGCCGCGATGGCCGATTTGCGCCTCGACCCCAGGGATCGCATCCCCGACGCCGAACAAAAGCCGAAGAAATCCGCCAAACGCAGGGCGGATGATGATGACGATGCCCCGACCCCGCCTGCGGAGCGCAAATCCCGCGTGAGCAAGAGCGGCGCCAAACGACGCGCGAAATCGCCAAGGCGCTTCCGCCTCGGGCGCCTCGTCTACTGGGGCGCGGTATTATCGCTCTGGGCGGTGATCATGGTCATCGGCGTCGTGATCTGGGTCGGCGCGCATCTGCCAGCGATCCAGTCGCTGGAAATCCCCAAGCGTCCGCCGACCATCCAGATCGTAGGCCTCGACGGCAGCGTGCTGGCGACGCGCGGCGAAATGGCCGGCACCAATATCGCGCTGACGGATCTGCCGCCTTACTTGCCGAAAGCCTTCATCGCCATCGAGGACCGCCGTTTCTATTCGCATTACGGCGTCGACCCCATCGGCATCGCGCGCGCCGCCGTCACCAACGTCCTGCACCGTGGCGTCTCGCAGGGCGGATCGACGCTGACGCAGCAGCTCGCGAAAAACCTGTTCCTGACGCAGGAGCGCACCGTCACGCGCAAGCTGCAGGAGGTGGAGCTCGCGCTATGGCTGGAGCGCAAGCACTCCAAGAACCAGATCCTCGAGCTTTATCTGAACCGGGTCTATTTCGGCTCGGGCGCCTACGGTGTGGAGGCGGCCGCGCAGAAGTATTTCGGCAAGTCGGCGAAGACCGTCACGCTGGCGGAAGCCGCGATGCTCGCCGGCCTCGTCAAATCGCCGTCGCGCCTGGCGCCGAACCGCAACCCCGAAGGCGCCGAGCAGCGCGCACAGGTCGTGCTCGCCGCCATGGCGGACGCCAAGTTCATCACGGCCGCGCAGGCGCAGGCCTCGATCGGCCATCCCTCCTACAATGTGAAGCCCGCCGGCGCCGGCACCGTCAACTATGTCGCCGACTGGATCGGCGAAGTGCTGGACGATCTGGTCGGCCAGATCGACCAGAGCATCGTGGTCGAGACCACCATCGATCCGAAACTGCAGAGCGTGGCGGAAGCGGCCATCATCGACGAGCTGGCGGCCAAGAGCGTGAAGTTCAATGTCACGCAGGGTGCGCTGGTGGCAATGACGCCCAATGGCGCGGTGCGCGCCATGGTCGGCGGGCGCAATTATGCGGACAGCCAATTTAACCGCGCCGTGACCGCCAAGCGCCAGCCCGGCTCGGCCTTCAAGCCGTTCGTCTATCTGACCGCGCTGGAAGCGGGGCTAACGCCGGAAACCATTCGCCAGGACGCGCCGCTGGATCTCAAGGGCTGGCGGCCGGAGAACTACACCCACGAATATTTCGGCGCGGTGACGCTGACGCAAGCGCTGGCGATGTCGCTCAATACGGTCGCAGTGCGGCTCGGCATCGAGGTCGGACCGAAGAATGTGGTGCGTACCGCGCACCGGCTCGGCATTTCCTCCAAGCTCGAGGCCAACCCGTCGATCGCGCTCGGCACCTCGGAAGTCTCGGTCACCGAGCTGGTCGGCGCCTATGCGCCGTTCGCCAATGGCGGCCAGAGCGTCTCGCCGCATGTGGTGACCAGGATTCGCACCATGGACGGCAACAAGCTGCTCTATGCGCGCCAGGCGGATCCGCCCAACCAGGTGATCGACCCGCGCCATGTCGCGATGATGAACGCCATGATGCAGGAGACCATCGTCAGCGGCACCGCGCGGAAGGCGGACATTCCCGGCTGGACCGCGGCGGGCAAGACCGGCACCAGCCAGGATTTCCGCGACGCCTGGTTCGTCGGATACACCGCCAACCTCGTCACCGGGGTCTGGCTCGGCAATGACGACAACTCGCCGACAAGAAAGGCGACCGGCGGCGGCCTGCCGGTCGAAGTCTGGACGCGCTTCATGCGCGCGGCCCATCAGGGTGTGCCGGTCGCCAGCCTGCCGTCATCGCGCGGCGCCGCCGGCGGCTTCCTGTCGAACTTCTTCCAGACCGCGGCGTCGCCGTCGAGCGTCGCCCCATCGCCGACGCAGGTCCCTCAACCGCCCCGGCCAATCGCGCCGGACAACGGCTATCGTCCACCGCCGACACGCGCCTCCGCGCCACCGCCGAACCCGAATGCCCGGCCGGAATCCGCCGCCGGCCTCGATGGCTGGCTGGTCGACCGGCTGTTCGGGGGCAATCGCTAGACCGCGCCACGCACTGCGCTGTCATACCCCAAGCATGCGGGGTATCCAGTACGCCGCAGCGCCCCGGCTCGATCACTGCTTTCTCTGGAATACTGGATCGCCGGCATGCGCGGGCGATGACAGCGTTGGGCTTGGCTCGCGAGGCGGCGCTAATCCTCGATCCCGTAGCGATGCAGATCGTTGCCGTGGGTATCGAGCCAGGTCTTGGCGCGCTCGACGTGAGCGCAGATGCGCCCGACAACGCGCCAGAACCGCGGCGAATGGTTCATCTCGACGAGATGCGCCACTTCATGCGCGGCGAGATAGTCCAGCACGAAGGGCGGGGCGAGGATCAGCCGCCATGAATAAGACAGCGAGCCCGCGGAGGTGCAGGAACCCCAGCGGCTCGACTGGTCGCGGATCGATACCCGCTTGACCCGCACGCCGAGCGCTTCGGCATAGGCGAGCGAGGCCTTGTGCAGTTCCTTGCGGGCTTCGCGCTTGAGGAAATCGTGCACGCGGCGGTCGGTGAACTCGACGCCGCCGGCGACACACAGAATCTTCTCGCCGCTGTCGCGCGTCTCCGTCCACACCGTGCCGCGCTCGCCGGCGCGATGCACGATCCGGTGCGGCACGCCGCGCAGCGGAATCACCGTGCCGGGCTGGAAGGGCGCGGCCTTCGGCAGGCGGCCGAGGCGCGCGGCGATCCAGCCGCCATGCATCTTCGCAAAGTCCCTCGCCTCGGCGATGGTGCCGCGCGGCGGCATGGTCAGGATCGCCTCGCGGTCCGTGGGGTGGATGCGCAAGGTGTAGCGGCGCGCGCGCCGGTGCCGCCGGAGCTTGATCGAGAAAAATTGCGAGCCGTGGGAGACCACGAGAGTCGAGGGTTCGGCGGGCCGCCGGTAGAGGAGCGCGCGAGTAGCCATGTCTGGAAGTCCGGGGAGGAGCAGTTCGCCCGGAATCTGCCACATCCTACGCCAGGGAAATCGGTCGGCGCAAAAACAAATCATTTGCCCAATATACAGGGGCTGGGCGGCTCGCCGCCCCTACAGGCTGGGCCTGGAACCAAAAAATTTAGGTCGATTTCGGTCCTAACAGCAGGCTCAAAAACTGACTCCCGGCTCATTCGTTCAGATCGCCGCGAATCCGAATTCCATGTGTGGATTCAGGGAGTTAACCCGTAGACAGATTCGCGTTCGGGTTTCCGTTATTCGGCTGCGGAAGCGACGGCAACGAGCGTCGGCTTCTTGTTCGTCGCCGCCGAGATCATGAAATCGTTGATGCGCGGCACGATCTCCGAACGGAAGCGCGAACCATTGAACACGCCGTAGTGGCCAACGCCCTTCTGCATGTAATGGACGCGGCGATGCGCGGGGATCAGCGGGCACAGCGCATGTGTGGCCTCGGTCTGACCGAGCCCGGAAATGTCGTCCTTCTCGCCTTCCACCGTCATCAGGGCCACGCGACGGATCTTTGAGGGATCGACGGGCCGGCCGCGATGGGTCATCTCGCCCTTGGGCAGCGCGTGCTTGACGAAAACGAGGTCGACGGTCTGCAAATAGTACTCGGCGGGCAGGTCCATGACCGCGAGATACTCGTCATAGAACTCGCGATGCTTGTCGACGAGATCGCCGTCGCCCTTCACCAAATTGGCAAACAGCGCCTTGTGAGCGTCCATGTGCCGGTCGAGGTTCATGCTGATGAAGCCGTTGAGCTGCAGGAAACCCGGATAGACGTCGCGCATCACGCCGGGATGCGGGAACGGCACCTTGGAGATGACATTGTTGCGGAACCATTCGATGCCGCGGTCTTCGGCCAGCGCATTCACGGCGGTGGGATTGCGGCGGGTGTCGATCGGGCCGCCCATCAGCGTCATCGAGATCGGCACATAGGGATCGTTGTTGGCCTCCATGATGGAGACGGCAGCCACCACGGGAACCGACGGCTGGCACACCGCGATCACATGCATGTTGCCGCCGAGCTCATGCAGCATCTCGATGAGGTAGTCGACGTAATCGTCCAGATCGAAGCGGCCCATGGTGACCGGCACCATGCGCGCATCGGCCCAGTCGGTGATGTAGACCTCGTGCGTCGGCAAAAAGGCTTCCACCGTGCCGCGCAGCAGCGTGGCGTAGTGACCCGACAACGGCGCAACGATCAGCACCCGCGGCGCCGGCGTGGGCAGCGGACGCGTCAGCTTGCGATCGAAGTACAGCAAGCGGCAAAACGGCTTCTCCCATACCGAGCGGACCTCGACAGGGACGCGAACGCCGTTGACGGTGGTTTCATTGAGGCCCCATTCCGGCTTGCCGTAGCGGCGCGTGGTGCGCTCGAACAGTTCGCAGGCGGCGGCGACGGATTTGCCGAGTTCGGTGTGGCTCCAGGGATTGAGCGGATTCTGAAACAGGATCTTGGTGGCGTCGGTGACGGCGCGGGCCGGATTGAGAGAGGCCTGAGCCATCTCGTACATCCAGTACATCGGCGTCGTCAGTGCCGGGCTGCCTTCGCCTGCCCGCGGCGGTGCGCCGCCAAATTCCCCAATCGGCATATGTGTTCCTCGAACCTGTTTTGCGCCGCAGCATACTGCAAGCTGGCAAACGAAGCGTCAATGTACCGATTAGTTAATGGTTGGGGGCAGAAATGCCAAAACCCCGGTATTTCACGGGGAAATGTGACTTATTCGCCACCCCCGAGCAGCGATCCGTGCTTTTTGGCGCTGCGCAAAAGGGCCAGAAAGATCAGGAATGAGGCGATGAACAGCACGGCGTTGATGGCGAGGGAACCAAGCATCAGATCGGCGCGAAACTTGTGGTCGATCAGGAGCGAGCGCATCCCCTCGAACACGTAAGTCGGCGGCAACGCCCAGGCGACATGTTGCAGCCAGTGGGGCAGCACGCTGACCGGATAGTAGATGCAGGCGAGCGGCATCACGCCGAACATCAGCGTCCAGACGATGCTCTCGGCGCCAAGCCCGTTGCGCAGCACGAGGCCCGACACGAAGATCCCGATCGACCAGCTGAAGAAGATCAGGTTGCAGAAGAACGCGATCAGCGGCAGGCCGATCGAATAGAAATTGAAGCCGAAGAAGAAGTAGGCAAGCAGCGTCATCGGGATCACGCCGATGGCGAGGCGAATGAGGCTCATCACCATCAGCGCGATCAGGAACTCGATCGGCTTCAGCGGGCTCATCATCAGGTTGCCGAGGTTGCGCGCCCACATTTCCTCGAGAAACGAGATCGAGAAGCCGAGCTGGCCGCGAAACAGGATGTCCCACAGGATCACGGCACCGATCAGCGCGCCGCCGGCGCGCGCGAAAAAGCCGTCGTTCTGCGCGATGTAGCTTTGCAGGAATCCCCAGGTGATGATCTGCAGCGCCGGCCAGTAGATCAGCTCGAGGAGCCGCGGCCACGACGACAGCAAGAGGTACCAGTAGCGCAGCACCATTGCGCCCACGCGATGCAGCGCAATGCCGCGCCCGTCGTGGACCGCGAGTTCGCTCATCGCACGGCCTCCCGGTCGCGGCCGCGGGCGACGTCGAGGAAGACTTCCTCCAGCGTGTCGCGATTGTAGCGCGCCATGATACTTTCCGGCGCGTCGTCGTCCTCGATCCGGCCGCGCTTCATGATGATGACGCGGTCGCAAAGCCGTTCGACTTCGAGCATGTTGTGCGAGGCCAGAAGGATCGTGGCGTTGTGGCGCTTGCGGTAATTCTCCAGATGCTGCCGGACCCAGTCGGCGGTGTCCGGATCGAGGGAGGCGGTCGGCTCATCGAGCAAGAGCAGGTCCGGCTCGTTGATCAGCGCCTTCGCCAGCGCCACGCGCGTCTTCTGCCCCGCCGAGAGCTTGCCATTGGCGCGGTCGAGGAAATCGTTGAGGTCGAGATCGTCGGCCAGTTGCGCGATGCGCGCGCGCAAGTCCGGCACGGCGTAGAGACGGCCGAAGATGGTGAGGTTCTGCCGCACGGTGAGCCGCATCGGCATGTCGACATAGGGGCTCTCGAAATTCATCCGCCCACGCACGGCATCGCTCTCTTCCGGCATCGGATGGCCGAGCACGTGGATGCGGCCGGAGGTCGGCAGCACCAGCCCCATGATCATGGCAATGGTCGTGGTCTTGCCGGCGCCGTTGCCGCCGAGCAGGCCGGCGATGCTGCCGCGCGCGATGCGGAAGGTGACGTCATCGACCGCGCGGGTGGTCTTGTAGACCTTCACGAGACGCTCGACATCGATCGCCGCCGATCCAGGGGCGGCGGCGGGCGACTTCCTGGGCGCTTCAGCGAGGAGCGTCATAGGCCGTTCATTGGGCTATCGGGCCCGCAAGCGCAAGACTTTGCGTCCGTTTGGCTGATTTGTGATCGTGCTGGCAGGCGAGTAAACTCCTCACATGACCGACGCGGCGCCTTCCGAATTTCGCCATCCGAGCCGCTATGTTCGCCTCGACACCATCCTGCGGCTGCGCTGGCTTGCCGTGCTCGGCCAGCTCGCCGCCATCTTCATCGTTTCCCAGGGACTGAACTTCGATTTCGCGGTCGTTCCCTGTCTTGTCATCATCGGCCTGTCGGCGCTGATCAATCTGGCGGTGCAGACCATCTTCAATCCGATGCAGCGGCTGGAACCGGTCTATGCCGCCGCGCTGCTCGCGCTCAACATCGTCGAGCTGGCGGCCCTGCTTTTCCTGACCGGCGGCCTGCAAAATCCCTTCTCGTTCCTGTTCCTTGCGCCGGTGCTGATCTCCGCCACCGCGCTGCCGGTGCGCATGACCATCGCACTCGGCTTGGTCGCGGTGGCCTGCGCATCCAATCTCGTATTCTATCACTACCCCCTGCCCTGGGATTCCGACGACCCGCTGGTGCTGCCGCCGATCTATCTGTTCGGCGTCTGGCTCTCCATCACGCTGGCCATCGGCGTCACCAGCCTCTACGCGTTCCAGGTCACCGAGGAATCCCGCCAGCTTTCCAACGCACTCGCCGCCACCGAACTGGTGCTGGCGCGCGAGCAGCATCTGACCCAGCTCGATGGCCTCGCCGCCGCGGCCGCGCACGAGCTCGGCACGCCGCTATCGACCATCTTCCTGATCTCGCGCGAGCTGGAGAAAACCGTGCCCGAGGGCCCGCTCGCCGCGGATCTGAGGACCTTGCGCGAGCAGGCGACGCGCTGCCGCGACATTCTGGCCAAGATCGCGCAGCTCTCCTCCTCCGGCGCGCCATTCGACCGCATGAAGCTGTCGCTGCTGATCGAGGAGGTGGTGGCGCCGCATCGCGATTTCGGCGTCAACATAAAAGTGCGCATCGCAGTCTCCCCCAGCCGCGAGCCGGTCGGCGCGCGCAACCCTGCGATCCTGTATGGCGTCGGCAACATCCTGGAGAATGCCGTCGACTTCGCCCGCGATGTCGTCGAGGTCAATGCATGGTGGAACAGCGAGACCGTCGAGATCGTGATCTCCGACGACGGCCCGGGCATTGCACCCGACATGCTCAAGCGCATCGGCGAGCCATACGTGTCGCGCCGCCCCAGCGCCGACGACAGCGTTCGCAGGGGCCTCGGACTTGGCGTCTTCATCGCCCGCACGCTGCTGGAGCGCACGGGCGCGAAAGTGTCGTTTTCCAACCGCACCTTCCCCGATCACGGAGCCGTGGTTCAAATCGAGTGGCCGCGCAGCCGCTTTGAAACCGAGGAACCCGTCGAAGATTCAACGGGTTAACCAATCGGCAGCGGTATTTCGCCGCGCCGGCCCAGACCTTGTACGGCCTTGGCAGCGGCGGATTGACGCGCCATATCTTTCGGGACTGTCACAACAGGGATGCTCGACTTGACCGCTGCCGCCCCCGAACTCGCCGACCATGCCGATCGCTCGCTCCTGATCGTGGAGGACGACAAGCCGTTCCTGGAGCGCCTGTCGCGCGCCATGGAGACGCGCGGCTTCACGGTCACCTCGTGCGACACGGTGTCCGATGGCCTGGCACAGATCGGCCGCGCGGCGCCGGCCTTCGCAGTGGTCGACCTCCGTCTCGGCGACGGCAACGGCCTCGATGTCGTCTCTGCGCTGAAGCGCAAGCGCCCCGATGCGCGCGCCATCGTGCTGACCGGCTATGGCAACATCGCCACCGCCGTCACCGCGGTGAAGATGGGCGCCGTCGACTATCTGTCCAAGCCGGCGGACGCCGACGACGTGGTCGCCGCCTTGCTGGCGGTCGACAACAAGAAGATCGAGCCGCCGGAAAATCCGATGTCGGCCGACCGCGTGCGCTGGGAGCACATCCAGCGCATCTACGAGATGTGCAACCGCAACGTCTCGGAAACCGCACGCCGGCTCAACATGCACCGGCGCACCCTGCAGCGCATTTTGGCGAAGCGCGCGCCGCGGTAATTCGTACACCGCAAGCACCTCACGATTCTGCCGAGCCGGTCTTGCCGGCCGAAAGCTCTGATTCCCAGCCGAACACCGAGCGTCCGCCAAGCGCGGCCGACTGGCTTCGCTCTCCGGCGACAAACGCGTCGAAGGACGGGCCGGTCGCGGTCGGCTCCAACTGCCTTGCCTGGTCATCGAGCCGCTTCAGCGCGCCCATTCGCTCCTCGCGGCCCAGCTTCGCCTGTTGCACCGCAGATTTGAGCACGCGGATGGTTTCATCATAGACCGTGAGCGGCACCGGATAGGGGTGACGATCCTTACCGCCATGCGCGAGCGAGAACCGCGCCGGGTCCTGGAAACGATAGGGTGCGCCGTGGACGACTTCGGCCACCATCGCCAGCGAGCGCACCGTGCGCGCGCCTACACCGGGGCTTAGCAACAAGTCCGGAAAGTCCTTTGGTCCTTGCTCGGCAGCCGCGGCGAGCGTGCCGTGCAGGCGGCGGACAAAAACGTCGCTGGAACGAACATCGTGATGCACCGGCATGATCAGATGCGGCAATTGCGGCTGGTGCGCGTCGGCATTCTGCAGCGCCGCATATTCCTGCGCGATACCGTCGGGGCCGAGCGCGCCAAGCAAATCGAGCTGCGCGTGGCGTGACGGAGCCGCCCGGCGATCGGTGAGGTTCACGATCTCACCCTGCACCGGTCCGTCGATGGCGAAATGCGGCTCATCGACGAAGCTTTCCAGCTTTTCCGAGTGCCAATGATAGCGCCGCGCCTGGCGGCGGGCGTCGCTCATGCCCTGCTGCACCACGGTCCATTTGCCGTCGTCGGTGACGAAGAAGCCGTGCAGATAGAGAGCAAAGCCGTCCTGCACCGCGGCGCTGTCGACCTTCGCCACCAGGCGGCTGGCGCGTACCAGGCCTTGCGCGTCCAGCCCGATACGGTCGCCAAGAACGGTCAACTCCTCCGGCGTCCGGCGGGAATGCTTGCCGCGACCGCCGCAGACGTGAATGCCGAGTTCATTTTCCAGCGGCGTCAGCCCGCGCTTCAGCGCGCCGATCACGCTGGTGGTGATCCCTGACGAGTGCCAGTCCATGCCCATCACGGCCCCGAAGGACTGGAACCAGAAGGGATGCGACAAGCGCCGCAGAAATTCGTCGCGGCCGTAGCGATGGACGATCGCCTCAGTGATGATCGCGCCGAGCGTGGCCATGCGCTCGCCGAGCCAGTGCGGAACACGTCCGCCGTGGAGAGGAAGGTCTGCGCTGCCGGTGCGTCGTGTCATCGGACTTGCTTGCGCATGGTGCGGAAGGTGATGGAGTAGCGCAGCGCCTCGACGGAGGGGATGCTGTGCTCCCATTCCGTCCTCGACGGACCGCTCATCATGTAAATCGATCGCGGCTCTGCATTCACGGTGAAGCGCTCCCACCTCGCCCCCATCGGCCGGCGAAAGCGGAACTTGCAGGGCGATCCCAGCGAGAGGCCGAAAACCCGGTCGAACTGCGGCTTGTCGCGATGCCAGCCGATCCCGACACCGGTGTCGTATTCGGTGCAGAGGACCTGAGCGATCTCGGTTTGCGGACCACCGAAGCTTTCAACGTCTGAAATGACAGGCGCGAGCCATGAAGGGATCGGCTCGGCCTCATGCATCCGGCGCAACGTGTAGTCATAGCGGTAGCCGAACGAGGCGACGCGGCGCTTTCCCTCGTACCGACCGAACTGGAACGGCTGCAACGGCAGCGCCGCGATGTGAGCGATCAGTTCCCTCTCGCGGTCAGTCGAAATAAACTCTGCGGCGTAGCGCAGGCCCTCCGGCGCCGCAGACTTCTCGGCAAACAGGGAAAACTGTTCGGACAATTTGGCGTTCTTCGGAAAGTTGACGCAGGGGTTCATATAGGCCGAGGTGGCAGAGAAGGAAGGCTGCCCGTTCATTGCTTCCCTCACGGTAAGGAGCGCGTCTTCGCGCGTCTCCGGACGATGCTTCGCATCGCCGAGCGAATCATGAGGCCACAGGCGGGCCTGCATCCTTGGAGACGCGCGTTCCGCGCTCCTCAGGATGAGGGTCAACCTGCCGCCTTGGCCGCCGTCTTCGGCCGCGGAGGCGATGCCTTGGCGGCGACTTTCCTGCGAATTCGGACGGCTCCGCCTTTCTGTTCCTCGATGTCGAACGCGCCTGTCTTGCGGACGAGGTCGCTGAGCTTGCGAAAGCCATAGGTTCGCGGATCGAAGTCCGAGGCGAGATTCGCAAGCTGCTTGCCGACCTCTCCCAGCGTCACCCACCCGTCTTCGCTCTCCATCTGGGTAATCACCTTCCTGATGATGGGCGTCGCCGCGCTGGCAGGTTGCAACGGCTTTGCCATCGAGGCGTCCTGGCTGTTCGATGCGGGGGCCTGCAGGTTTTCGGTGTAGACGAACCTTCGGCAAGCCTGCCGGAAACTTTCCGGCGTCTTATGCTCGCCAAAACCAAAGACGTCGACGCCCTGCTCGCGGATGCGGGCGGCAAGCCGGGTAAAGTCGCTGTCGGAGGAGACGAGGCAAAATCCGTCGAACCGGCCACTATGCAGAAGGTCCATGGCGTCGATGACCAGCGTGATGTCAGAGGCGTTCTTGCCGGTAGTGTACGCGAACTGCTGCAGCGGGATGATGGCGTGTTTCGCCAGCACGTCGGTCCAGCCCTTCGATCGCGGGTTGGAAAAGTCACCGTAGATCCGGCGGACGCTCGCCTCCCCGAGCTTGGCGATCTCCTCGAACAATCCATCGACGATCTTCGCGGACGTGTTATCGGCATCGATGAGGACAGCAAGCCGCGGCGAGCGGGAATCGGAAGGCATCGACATCTCCAAACAAAGAAGGTTCCGCCTGCTCCGATCTGGTCCGCAGGCGGCTAAATCGCCTCATGCCCCTGCGGGTCGATCAGGCGATTGATCCGCAACGCGGCGGCCATGGCAAAGCGCAGGGTCATCGATTTGCGCGTCGCAGCGGCCAAGCGATGCTCGGGCGCTTCGCAATGCATGTGGGCGCCATAGGCATCGGCGACGATCAGGCCAGTATTGGCCGGAAATATCTCGCAAGGAAGATCGGCAGTGAAGGCGAAGAACAGCCGGTCGCAATGGGCGCGGTATTCGTGCCATTTCTGGTCGGCGCGCAAATCCTCCACCGACGACTTGATCTCGACGATCCAGAGCTCGCCGCGCTCGTTGAGCGCCACGAGGTCGGCGCGGCGGCCGGAGGGCAGCGGCAATTCGGCCACGCAGGCAAAGCCGAGCGAGCGGAGCAGCCGCGCGGTACCGCGCGCGATCGCCAGCGCCGTCTCCGACTGGCGGCGGTCCGGCGGCGGTACGAGGTGGATCTGGCGAGCGGGCGATTCCATGCTGCGCAAGCTTAGCCGATTCCGCCCTGTCGCACATCTGGTCTGACTTTGCCTGATCATCGGGCTGGAGCGGCCGCAGCCTGCTGCGAGGTCCGCCACGACTTCGACGTGAGGGAACCGCAAAGCCCCTGGAACCTGCGTCGCCAACGGGTCGCGCTCGCTTTGCTCGCTTGCCCGGGACGAGAGTTCGTTTGTTGCGCGCAAGTGTTCTCATTCCCGCGGCATCATTCTGCCCGAGTTTTGCTAATCGTTTGCTCCCTCTTTGGAGAGGGCGCAGGGAAAGCCGGGCGCCGACTGCGCCCGCAGTCCCGTGTGCGAGAAGTCCGGTAGCAAAGAGCACACGGGTTAAACTACAGGTACAGCCAGGACATCCCGGCTTTCCCCGCGCAATGGGTTACGGCTTATACGTGCTCTCCCCGGTGAGCGGCGGTTCTTGTCACCGTTGCCAAGCCCGCACAGGCGGGCCGGATAGACGCCACGGTCGCGACGCCAGGACCACACGACTTCGCCGTCCGCTGCGAGCGTTTCGCCCGGCGAGCAAAAACCCGCCTGACGCCGCAGCGTCCATCGCAACCCGCACCACGTTCCGTGACGATCGCGCGAACGTCCCTCATGGTGGCGCGGGCTGGTCGGGGTTAGACCATTGATTTCTATTTCTGTAAAGCAGAATATTTTTCATCTGACGGCTTGACATGAATTCCGCAAAATCGAAGTGATTTGCCCGTCGTGCCGGAAATGTCACAGTGCGTCCGTAGGATGGGTTGAGCGCAAGCGAAACCCATCGCCCTTCGGGGATGCATGATGGGTTTCGCTCCGCTCTACCCATCCTACACGCTGCCCATCCCACACACCACACGCGGTCATGCGGCGAGGATCACGCCCTCATTGGGGCGCAGGGGGAGCGTGCCGTCGATCGGTTCACTCTGGCGGTCCATGCAGGTCGATAGCAATATCTCTCCGCCGATCGCGACCCTTGCGGGCGCCGTGCCGAGATTGAGTGCGACGATCACGGCGCTGTCTTCGCTCCGCCGGCCATACACCAGAAGGTCGCCCTCCGCCTTCATCGGCATGTAATCGCCGGCCGTCAGCGCCGGGAGTTTTCTGCGCAGCGCGATCAGGGCGCGATAGAGACTGAGAATGGATTGCGGGTCGCCGTCAAGCAGCGCGACATTTTCCCTGGCAAAGTCCTTTGCCAGCGGCAGCCATGGCGCGACCTGCGAAAAGCCGGCATGCTCGGACGCATCCCACTGCATCGGCGTGCGGCAGCCGTCGCGACCGACGCTGAGGCCGGGAACATTCTTCTCGAAGGGATCGCGCATCTGTTCCGGCGCGATGGCGACCTGCGGCATGCCGATCTCGTCGCCGTAATACAGCGTCGGCGTGCCGCGCAAGGTCAGCAGCAGCATCGCGGCGACGCGCGCCTGGTCGCGGCCGATCCGCGAAGCCAGGCGCACCTTGTCGTGGTTACCGAGCACCCAGTTCGGCCAGGCACCCGGCGGCAGCACCGCCTCGTAGCGCGCAACGAGGTCTTCGATCTCGCGCGCATGCCAGGCGGTCGAGATCAGTGCGAAGTTGAACGGCAGGTGCGCGCCGGTGAGGTCCTCGCCGTAATAGGCGACGAGGCGCTCGATCGGCAGATAGATTTCCCCGATCAGCACACGCGAAGCAAATTCGTCGCTGACCCGCCGCATCTCGGCAATGACATCGTGGATCTCCGGCCGGTCGGCGGAATAGAAGTGCACTATCCTGCGGTTCGGCGGCAGGCCGTCGTGGAAATCCGGATTGGGCGGATCGTCACGGAAGGCATCGTCCTTGATGAGATGCCAGATCACGTCGACGCGAAAGCCGTCGACGCCCTTGCCCAGCCAGAAGCGCATCGCATCGAAGATCGCTTCGCGCACCTGCGGGTTACGCCAGTTGAGATCCGGCTGCTCCTTGAGGAAGGCGTGGTAGTAATACTGACCGCTCGCCGCATCGTATTCCCACGCGGAGCCGCCGAATTCCGAAAGCCAGTTGTTGGGCACGCCGCCATCGGCGCCGGGATCGCGCCAGATGTACCAGTCGCGCTTTGGGTTGTCGCGCGAGGAGCGGCTCTCGATGAACCAGGGATGCCGGTCGGAGGAATGGTTCGGCACGAGGTCGAGGATCACTTTCAACCCGCAAGCATGCGCGGCTTCCAGCAGGGTATCGAAATCCGCCATCGTGCCGAACAGGGGGTCGATGCCCCTGTAGTCCGCGATGTCGTAGCCGAAATCGGCCATCGGAGAGGTAAAGATCGGCGACAGCCAGACGGCGTCCACGCCGAGCGACGCAATATAGGGCAATCGCGCGGTGATCCCCTTGAGATCGCCGACGCCGTCGCCATCGGCATCCTGGAACGAGCGCGGATAGACCTGATAGAAGATGCCATGGCGCCACCAGGCTTGTTCGTCTTGTGTCATCGGCGAAATTGATCCCCGTTAGCGTTGGGAAACGCCGCAACGCCGGTTCGGTTCACCTCCAACAGGGTTTTGGCGACGTTCGTGTGACAATGTGAAGGGACGAACGAGTTCCGGCGTCATTGCGAGCCAACGGGTTGCGCGAACGCGCACCCGATGACAGGCTCCGCGAAGCAATCCGTCTTCGTCCCACGCAAGAACAGCTGGGTTGCTTCGTCGCTTTCGCTCCTCGCAATGGACGGTGAGACATACGCCGCGGGTTGATGCATCTCGCAATCAGCCGTACGTCTTTGATGCGAGCTGATAGATCGTGATCAGTACCTCAAACAGGATCAGGTACACGATGATCAGCTCGAGCCGCAGCGAGCGGCGGGTGTCGATGATGTCGGTCAGCACCTGCGCCGACTCGGCGATCACTTCGAGCTTGCGGTTGAGCGCCTCGGCGCGCTCCTTCAGCTCGTACTCGTCCTCGAGCCGCGCATAGAGCCGCTCGAGCGACGGCTTGTCCCAGAGGATGTCGGGTTTTTCGGAAACCGCCACCGCCCCGCTGACCCGGTGCCGCACCGACAGCGCGTTGCCGATCTGCTGCAGGATGGCGCGCCGGCCGCCATGCATGCGCCCGCTGTTCGCAAGCTCGCGCGCAAAGGGCTCGGTCTTGTCGAACACCGCGGCGACCTCGCGCTCGTGCCGCGCCAGCACCACGCTCTTGGCCAGCGCCTCCGCGATCAGGATCAGCCGCTCCGGCGAGAGGCTTTGCACGGAGATCGGGCCGCCCGGCGGGACCTGATCGTCCTTGTCGGAGGCCAGTTCAATGCTCGCGCTTTCCTCTTCGCGGCGCGCGAATGCGCCCGTCATGCGGTGCTCGAGGCCGCGCAGGAATTCGTCCTCCTCCAGCGCATTGAGCCCGATCAGCACCACGACGCCGTAGCGGAACAGCACCGCGACGCCGCCCTCGCCGACGCGGAAGGTGAGCGGCGTGGTGGAAATCACGTCGCCGCGTTCGAGGCCGGCGGTATTGATGCGCTCCGCGACGAAGAAGGCGCGCGCGGTGATCCGTGTTCCCGAGAGCGGCGATCTGGAGGCCTGGTCCATGCGAAAATGCGCAGCTGATCCCTTGCGGAAATCGGCCGCGCCCCAAAATGGTTCGGTCGGGCGCGATCTTATCACATATCGGGGGACCTGCGTTCTCCGGCCCTTCGGTTGACCCCTCCCGCGGGAGGGCTATGGTGGCCCCATGAACGAGCAAACCCAAACCAAGGCGAAGGCCGGCGCGATCATCGTGCCGGTGACGCTGTTCGAGCAGAACTGCACCATCATCTGGTGCGAGGCCACCAAAAAGGCCGTGGTGATCGATCCCGGCGGCGACGTGCCGAAGATCCAGGAAGCCATCAAGCAGACCGGCGTCACGGTCGAAAAGATCTGGATCACCCACGGCCATATCGACCATGTCGGGGGAGCGGCAGAATTGCGCGACGCGCTCGGCGTGAAGATCGAGGGGCCGCACATCGCCGACAAATATCTGCTCGACAATGTCGTTTCCTCCGGCGCGCGCTTCGGCATGACCGGGGTGCGCAATTTCGGACCCGACCGCTGGCTCGACGAGGGCGAGCAGGTGCAGATCGGCAATCTCAGCTTCGACATCCTGCACTGCCCCGGCCATTCACCGGGCTCGATCGTGTTCTTCTCCGACGAGCTGCGCTTCGCCCATGTCGGCGACGTCCTGTTTGCCGGCTCGGTCGGCCGCACCGACCTGCCCGGCGGCAGCCACCCCGAGCTGATCAATTCGATCAAGACGAAATTGCTGCCGCTTGGCGACGACATCGGCTTCGTCTGCGGCCACGGCGCCGGCTCGAGCTTCGGGCAGGAGCGGATGACGAATCCGTTTTTGACGGGCGAGATCGGGGGCTGACGGCTCGAACCGTTGCTCTAGATTTACCGCACTGGTCAGAGACGCACCGGCGGATGGGTTCCCTCCCCTTGCGGGGCAGGACTATCGCATATGACCCCGGCGGCTTTCGCACAGACGTTTCCACATCGTCATGGCCGGGCTAAAGCGCGAAGCGCGTCTTCGCGCTTTAGCCCGGGCATGACGAGTTTGTGGCGGGCATGCCGATGAAGAGTGCTCCGCATATGCGATAGCCCTGCCCTTGGGGGAAGGGAACCCTTGCAGCGTTGCGTCCCTTGCTGAAAACTACTTCTTCCATCCCGCGGCAGTCAGCGCGCGGGTGATGACGCCGCTGACGTCGAAGCTGCGGCGCGACTTTGGCGGAGCGGGATTGCGCAACGCGCTGGTGCGCGGCCGGGGCGCCGCGGAGAGATCGGGGCCCTGCAGCGTGACCGGCGCGACCGCCGGAAACGGTTTTGCGCGTTCTCTCGCCGCGTTGCTCAGCACGTTCTTCGCCGCGGCTTCGGCCTGCGCCCTGGTCTGGCGCACGCGCCGGGTCAGGCCGAAGAATTTCGCGATATGATACGACGAGGAAATGCCGGCCTCGATCAGGAACGTGCCCTCGGCGCCATAGCGTTCGTCATTGTCGACAAGCCCGATCGGCGTGCCATGGGCCATGCCCGATATGGTGTAGGATTCCACCACGGACTCGCCCTGCGCATTCCACCACACCTGGCGCGGATAGCCGTCGACCTCTGTCTCGGACATCGGAGCTTCGGGAAGGCCGTACAGGTCGAGCCATTGCTTGACGAGCTCATCGGCATTGCCGGGATGCACGGTGCGGTCTTCACTGCCGTGCCACACCGACAGCCTCGGCCAGGGCCCGCGATGGTCCGAGGCGCTACGCACAAGATCGCCGAGCTCGCGCGCAGGCCGCGCGGACGATGTCATCATGCCGCTCAGCGCCTCGCGCACATTGCCGGCAATGCCGAACGGCAGTCCGGCGATGACAGCTCCGGCCGCAAAAACTTCCGGATAGGCGGCGAGCATCACCGATGTCATGGCGCCGCCGGCGGAAAGGCCGGTGATGTAGATGCGGCGGCGATCGATGTTGTGGTCGTAGACCATCTTGTCGATCATCCGGCGGATCGAGGCGGCCTCGCCACGATCGCGCCTGACATCTTCCGGATTGAACCAGTTGAAGCAGGTATTGGCGTTGTTGATCTCCTGCTGCTGCGGCATCAGGAGTGCAAAGCCGTAGCGCTTGGCCAATGTCGACCAGCCGGCGCCGTGATCGTAACCTCTCGCATCCTGGCCGCAACCGTGCAGCACCACGACCAGCGCCGGCCGCCGCGGCAGATCCGGCGGCAGATAGCTGAACATGCGAAGCGCGCCGGGATTGTCGCCGAAATCCGAGATCTCGATGAGCGGACTATGCGCGTCGGACGGCCGGCTGTGTCCGTACAGTCCGAAGCCGTCAAGATTCGCCAACTTCGGAAAGCGGCGCAGGAAGTCGATATTGGCGGCGAGCGTTCGCAACGGCAGCCTCTGGGAGTCATGAATCTTTACGCTAAGTCCCAGAGATAGTTGCTACGGCGTGGAATAAAAAGACCGTATACTGACGGTTCCGCTGAAATCCCGGTGAAGTGCTAATTCGGCACCACGTGACGCATCCATGACAGGAATGCGGCAGAGGTAACGATCGCGAGAGCAAACAGTGCCGAAGAAATGAACAGCGCAGGGCGCGCACCCAGCGCGCCTTCGGCCGCAAAGAATACCGCGCCGATCACGGCGACGCCTGCGGCATTGGCGATCTGCGTCGTGGTGCCGTAGATGCCGGATGCGGAGCCCGCGGACTGCGGCTTGACGCTTGCAAGCACCGCGCTCGACAGCGGCGCCATCACCAATCCCTGGCCGTAGCCGAATACGGTCAGCACCAGCGCCAGCAATGTGGCTGACGGCGCGCCGGCATAAGCGACGACCGCGGCGAGTGCGCCAAGTCCGGCAACCTGCAGCGCGCAGCCTTCGATCAGTACCAGCGTGCCGCGATGCCTGGCGCGCGCGCCGCTGTGACGCGAGGCGATCACGAAGGCAAGTGCGAGCGGCAGGAAGACGAGGCCGGCCGACAGCGGCGGGATGTGCAGCGCTTGCTGCATGAACATGGTGATGACGAGATAGAAGGAGAGATTGGCGAAGAAGAAAAAGAACACCGCAGCCAGTCCGCGCAGGAAGGCGTGATCGGCGAGCAGCGCAAGATCGATCAGCGGCATGCCGCCGCGAGCCGCGACCTGCCGCTCAAGCTTGAGGAA
>Ga0187815_10000373_pt1 | contig 21825 bp, 21 predicted proteins | sample NC_S_5_FD_132962 | JGI IMG/M metagenome (GOLD analysis project Ga0187815, IMG submission 132962) | Wetland sediment microbial communities from Neuse River Estuary, North Carolina, USA - ASW-S_5 | ecosystem: Environmental > Aquatic > Freshwater > Wetlands > Sediment | place: USA: North Carolina...
AAAATGTCGCCAAAAAGGTGTAGAAGATAGCCCCCCAGCACCCCTGCAATCAGATTCCCGATCGCTAGCGGCAAGAAGGCATAACCCATGTACAGTCCCTGCTGACCGGGAGGAGCCAACCGCGACATGTATTCGTAATAACGCGGCGATTGAATGATCTCTCCGAGGGCCACAACGAAGATTGCCGCCACCGTTGTTGAGATCGCAGGATGCAGCGCGAGGGGAATCCACGCGATGCTCGAAACGAAAATACCCAGCGCCAGCGCCGGAATCGCCGGAATCTTGCGCGTGAGAAAACTGATGAGGATCTGCAAGGAGATCACGGCCAGCGCGTCGATAGACAGCAGCGCGTCGACATTCGCCTGCTTATTCACATACGTGCGCACGAATAGAGCCAGGGAAACCCACTCCTGCCAGAAGACAATCCAGTAGCCGCAGTACACCAGCAAAAACGCGACAAATCGCCAGTTGCCGAGGATCACGACCATATTCTTAATGGCCGCCAGCACGCTCGGCACCTGATCCTCGCCCGACTGCCTCGGCTCGCGAAAGAAAAACAACGTGACCCAGAACATCAAAAAGACACTCAGTGATGATGCGCGAAATACGCTTTCGATGCTGATGTGCCGCCGTACCAGCGAGCCCATGATGGGGCCAAGCGTTCCGCCCACGTTGACCAGCGTGTAGTAGATCGAATAACCGATCGATCGCACGTTTTCTTTCGATGCTCGGCCCGTAGTGCCCGCCACGCACGGCTTGACCACCGACGGACCCAGTGCCGGTATCATCAAGATCGACCCCACCAGCCACTTCAGGTCGATGGCGTTGCGCAGCGGCGCCATCCAGGTTGCCGAAAGAGAGCCGAGCAGGAAATACCCGATCGTCATCACGCCGTAGGCGAACAATAACGCGCGGCGGAATCCGAAGCGGTCTGCCAGCGTTCCGCCAAGAATCGGCAAAAACCACACCACGAATCCGAATATCCCGACCAGCGTGCCCGTCTCGCCCAGCGATAGTTTCAACTTTTCGTGAAGATAGATGGCCAGAACGGCGTACGTCGCGTAGTAGGCGATCCGCTCAAAGATTTCCGTGAAATTCGCGACCCAAAATGCCGATTCGAAGCCGGTCCGAATTTCAGTTAGACGCTGGTTGAGAGGCAATCACATCTCCTTTCTCTGCAGATTCACGCTCTCCGTCCTGCCAAACTGCGAATTGGCCGGGCCGCGATTGTAGCGGAATACCTCGATTCGCAGCTTGAATTCTTTGGCTGCTGTCCGATCTTAAGCCAAGTCCCGTTTTCAGGGACTGTGCTAACATGAGGCGGCAATAAGTCCGTCGCACACTCGATGCCCACCGCAACAATGAAGGCCCTGCGCAAAATGCGCCCGGAACGTGGGGCGCAACTCGAGTCGATCGCTGTTCCAGTCATCGGTCCCACGGACGTTCTGGTTCGCGTCCGCGCCGCCTCCATTTGCGGCACCGACTTGCACATTTATGGATGGGACCGCTGGTCCGCCTCGCGTATTCATCCGCCTATGACCTTTGGCCACGAATTCTGCGGCATCGTTGAGAAAATCGGAGAGGAAGTAACCTCCGTGCGCCCGGGCGATTTCGTTAGCGCCGAAATGCATGTTAATTGCGGCTACTGCCGCCCCTGCCGCATGGGGCAGCCGCACGTTTGCCAGAACGTGAAAATCATCGGCATTGATGCCGACGGCTGTTTCGCCGAATTCGTTCGCATCCCCGCGCGCAATATCTGGAAAATCGACCCGAAGATACCGGAGCATTACGCGGCGATCCTCGATCCCCTCGGCAATGCCGTCCACACAGTCACTGCCGGAGAAATTGCGGGTCAAAATGTCGTGGTCACCGGCGCCGGGCCCATCGGCCTCATGGCCATCAACGTGGCACGCGCCTGCGGCTGCGCTTTGCTTTTCGCCACCGAAGTAAATGCCCACCGTCGCGAACTGGCCATAGAAATGGGCGCCGATGAGGCCCTCGATCCCGCACAGCCTGGGATTGTCGAGCACGTCCGCAGCTTGACGGAAGGCGGCGTCGACGTCCTCCTCGAAATGAGCGGCAATCCTGAAGCCATCCAGCAGGGTTTTCAGATGCTGCGGCAAGGCGGCCGCGCTTCACTTCTGGGCATCCCCAAGGATCTCGTGACTCTGGATCTGGTCAATGACGTCATTTTCAAGGGCGCCACCGTGCAGGGAATTTACGGCCGGCGAATGTTCGAGACCTGGGTTCACATGACCGAACTGCTCAAACACAATCGTCTGAACCTCGAGCCCCTGTTCCACGAGCGTCTGCCACTCGAAAAGTTCGAGACGGCGTTTTCACTGCTCGAATCCGGCCAAGCCGGCAAAGTCCTGTTTTACCCCAACGGTTCGCCCAAATAGCGGATCGGCTCGCATTCCGGTGATCCTGAAATACCAATCGGGCGAGGAAATACGCAAAGGGGATCGTGTGCTGTTTCATCGAGCGCCTGCGGAAATTGAGTTTGTGGCATCCGACCCCAACGATCCGGAGTTATCCTGGTACGTGAAGGAGTCCGGTGGTGGCGTCATGATCCGCAAACCTCATGATCCCAACCCCACGTTTATTCCGGCGAGCCAACTTGGCGATTACGAAGATCTCGAATTCGTTTCCAGGGCTGAGTCAAAGTGATGATCCGAAGGGCTCTCTGCGTTCTGCTGGCCTCAATCGTCCTTCTAGGCAGCGAGTACTTAAACGATCAAAAGCTTGAGAAGGCCCTGAATTTCACTTCCGACGCCGAATGGATCGACACTGGCGCCGCCGGAAAGAAAGTTCCTCACTCCATCAAGGGCTATCGCGGGCGCGTCCTGCTCATCGATTTTTGGGAGTACACCTGCATCAACTGCATTCGCGATTTCAGCGTGTTGAAACGCTGGTACCGCAAATACCGTCCCTATGACTTCGACGTCGTTGGCGTTCACTTCGGCGAATTTCCGATGGGCTTCAGCGCAGACAACGTTCGCGACGCAGCCGAACGCTTCGAACTGCCCTGGCCTATCGTTGCCGACCTGCACGGCTCCATCTGGAATGAATATCATTCGAATGTTTGGCCCAATCGCTAGCTGATCGACCAGAACGGCGACATCGTTCTCCACATCGAGGGCGAGGGCAACAATCGTCCCATGGAGGAAAAAATACGTGCGTTGCTCGCGCCCACACATCCTGAAATCGACCAGATTCCCCTCGATCCCCCCGAGGCTACGTTAGCACCGGCGTGCGGCATTACCACCGACGAAACATACGTAGGCGATTGGTTCCATCGCGGGGCTCTCACCAATCCGCACGCTTATGACAACAATGGCGCCGTCACCAATTTTCGTCCCGCCGGCGACTCGCAAGACGGCCGCGTCATGCTCTCCGGCAAATGGACCACCGAGCAGGATGGCGTCACCTCCGATGATAAGCAGGGGAACAGCGCCGAGCTTCGCTATCATGCTCGATCAGTCTATGCAGTTCTGAGCGTGGCGAACGAGAAGAAGCCGGTCCGCGTTTATCTCTTGCAGGACGGCAAGCCAATTCCACAAAACGAGGCTGGCGTCGATCTTCATTTCGACGCGCAGGGCTCTTATCTCGAAGTCAGCAAGCCGCGCATGTATTACCTGGTGAAAAACACCGCCTTCGGTTCGCACTTGCTCACTCTCGAACCCCAGGCGCCTGGATTCGTCTTGCATTCGTTTACCTACGGAAACAATTGCCAGCAGGACTTCGATCAGATGTAAGCTCATATTTTCGCGAATCCCATTTCGAAATGGAGGCCTCATGACCACACCGGCGGCTAGTCCCCAAGGACGTCCGCAGCTTCATTTTCTGCACGACGCGCTCGAAGACCTCAAGTCAAAGCATCTTTACTTTCACCTGAAAATTCTCGGCGGCGAACAAAAGGCTATTGCCAACTTCGACGGCAAGGAAGTCATCAACCTCAGCTCGAACAACTACCTCGGCCTGACCACCCACCCGAAATTAAAGCGCGCAGCCATCGATGCGATTCGCAAGTATGGCGTCGGCTCCGGCGCCGTCCGGACTATCGCCGGCACTATGAAGATGCACATGGATCTCGAAGAACAGATCGCGCGATTCAAGAAAGCCGAGGCCTGCGTCGTATTTCAATCCGGGTTCACCGCGAATGCTGGAACTGTTGCGGCCATTCTTGGCAAAGAAGACTTGATCGTCTCCGATGAGTTGAATCACGCCTCGATCATCGACGGCTGCCGCCTCTCACGCGCCACCATCAAGATCTTCAAGCACAAAGATTACGCCGATTGCGAGCGCGTCCTGCTGGAGACTCAAAATTGGAACGGCAAGAAGCTCTTGATCAGCGATGGCGTTTTTTCGATGGATGGCGATATTGCCGATCTGCCAACCCTCTGCAATCTCGCCGAAAAATATAATTGCATCATGATGGTCGACGACGCGCATGCCTCTGGCGTTCTTGGCGCAAATGGCCGCGGCACCGTCGATCATTTCGGCCTTCACGGCCGCGTCGACATTCAAGTCGGCACACTCAGCAAAGCGATTGGCTCACTCGGCGGATACATCTGCGGCTCACGCGACCTTATCGAGTTCCTCTATCATCGCGGCCGCCCATTCCTGTTCTCGACTTCTCATCCGCCTTCCGTCACCGCCACGTGCCAGGCAGCGTTCGAGGTGCTTGACTCCGATATCGGTGCGCGGCTAATCAAGAAGCTTTGGTCGAACACGAAATTTTTCAAGCGCCAATTGAAGAAGCTCGGCTTCGATACAGGCAAGAGCGAAACGCCGATTACTCCCATCATGGTGGGCGACGCCGAAAAGGCCTTTCAGTTTTCTCGCGATTTGTTCGACGAGGGTGTCTTCGCCGGCGCGCTCGGCTATCCCACGGTTCCCGAAGGCAAGGCCCGGCTGCGCACGATTGTTTCGGCCGCGCACAAGCGCGCCGACCTCGAACGCGCGCTCGAAATCATGTCTCGTGCCGGCAAGAACCTCGGCATCGTCTCATAACGGACCCAAAGTTCTTCGCACATTCTCCTATGGACGTGTAGGGGCGGGTTTCAAACCCGCCCGTGTCTGGTCGCCTATGCCGCGCCGACTGCGGATTCGGCCACCGGTTTGACGTTGTGGTTCATACGGAAGAGGTTTGTCGGATCGTACTTGTTCTTGAGCGCAAGCAGCCGCTCGTAATTCGCGCCATATGCGGCACGCGCCACCGCTTCTCCTTCATCCGAAACGTAATTCTGATACGAGCCATTCGCCAGGAACGGCCGCATCGCTTCCCAGCACTCACGCGTCCACTCGATGTTCCTCTCTGAATCTGCCGCATTTTCCCAGTTGGACCAAGCCATGAAGTTGTATGCATACCGTCGATGCGGAAAAGCGGTATCACTGACGCCAACGCGCGTAGCTGCTCCGTGCCAGTGCTCGAAGAATGGCGCGAACGAATAGGGCGAAGGGCTCTTTCCTGCGTACTCGGCCATTGCCGCGATGGCATCATCACTGAACTCGCGTATGAAACTCGACTTGACGTAAGTGAGACGTCCCGGCGGAAAGAACGCGTCGAAGAGACTTTGCATCTGCACGTAGCTGATCGCGTTGAAAATATCCGCCACCGGCGAGCCAAACGTTCGCAAGGGCCTCAACACCTTTTCGCCCTCCGATACCGGGCCACAGTAGCATCCGGCAACCGCAAACACGCAGCCGACATCCGGCAGCGTTAGTGCGCCTCCCTGAATGACCAATTCGTCCGGGATTGTTTCTGCGTAGTCGCGGCAGAAATGCAAAACCTCCTTCGCTTTCGACGCAGGATAGAACACTGCTCCCCCAACTACTGCGCCGACCTCATGCAAACGGTATTCGAGCGATGTGACCACCCCCAGGTTCCCGCCGCTGCCCCGTATGCCCCAGAACAGGTCCTCATTTTCGGCTGCATTCGTCGTGAGGAGGCGGCCATCCGCCGTGACTACATCCGCGCCGATTACGTTATCCACGGCCAGGCCATATTTGGCCATCAGGTGCCCGAATCCCGCGCCGAGCGTCAAACCAGCAATGCCGGTCGTTGAAACAGTACCAAGTGTGGTGGCCAGGCCGAAGGCTTGCGTTTCGCGGTCGAACTCGCCGAGCTTCAGGCCGGTTTCGGCGCGAGCCGTTCGCCGAACCGGATCAACTCGTATGCCCTTCATGGCCGAGAGGTCGATCATCAGACCGCCATCGCAAACCGATTTCCCCGCAACGCTGTGCCCACCGCTGCGGACCGAGACGACGACATCGTGCTCTCGTGCAAAACGGACGCACGCCATTACGTCAGCAGCGCCTGCGCAGCGCGCGATGATCGCGGGCCGCCGGTTGATCATCGCATTGGGAACGGTTCTGGCCGCGTCATACCCAGAATCACTCGCGCAGAACGACGGCCCACGAAGGGATTCCCGGAATTTCTGAACGGCTGTTTCTGAAATCACGACGGCACCTCCGGTCGACCGGCTTAGGGCTCCCGGGCGGGAGCTTTCAAGCGGTGCACATCCTGTGCTTTTCGTGTCTGGTTGTCAACGAGGCGAGGAAGGACGGAAGGACTAGCCAATGCTCAGCAGGCAAGAAATTGAAACGGCGCGCGCGAGCCACTATACTTCGCACGCTGTAATTCGTACCGAATTGCGTTTCCTTCGTGAGGAGGCTCTTGCGTGACCCATTTCAGGCTGCCCGTTGTGCCTGCAATTCTGACCTTCGTCCTTTGCGGCGCTTTGGCGCCGCTCGTTTCGGCTCAGGACTCTTCCTCGAGCCAGCGAGCGCCAGCTCCGCGCAGTAAAGATGGCAAAAAGCTGTTCGGCACGTGTGACGCCCTGCGTCTCGCCCGCGTCAGTTCGCCGAAGCTTTCCCCAGACGGCTCTCGAGTCGCCTATCTCGTCGCCCAAAACGAGATGGACAAGGACAAAGATCAGCCCTGGAAATCCGTGACCCAACTCTGGGTCGTGCCTACGGCTGGTCCCGCTGGCTCCGCGAGACAGTTCACCCGCGGCGAAAAGAGCGTCTCCAATCCGGCTTGGTCGCCCAACGGTAAGATCCTCGCCTTCACCATGGATGCAGGCGACGAAAAAGACGCCAAACCGCAGGTCTGGTTCATGTACGCGGATGGCGGAGAAGCTTGGCAGGTCACCAAGCACAAGTCAGGCGTCCGCGCATTTCAGTTCTCGCCGGACAGCAAAATGCTCTTGCTCGTTGCCACTCTGCCTCCAACTGACGCAGAGGAAAAGCGCCAGAAAGTGAAAGACGACGCCGTCGTTGTCGATCACGACTACAAAATGGCGCAACTCTGGACCTGGGACATCGCTAGCAGCGAGGAGAAGCAGCTTACGAAAGGTAATTTCACCGTCAGCGATCCTCGCTGGTCGCCCGATGGCGCGCACATCGCCTTCACGACAAATCCGACTCCGAAGTTAGATGACATGGCTTTGCAGACGGCCTGGATACTCGACGTGGCCAGTGGCAACCAGCGCAAGCTCGCCGGCGCCCCTAAGTACACGCATACTGCGCGCTGGTCCCATGACGGCAAATCAATCGCTTATCTCGGCAGCGACGGCCCCATGATTTATAAAATAGATCTTCTCGTCGTTAGCGCTGATGGCGGCCAGCCGCGCAAGTTGACCTCTTCTCTCGACCTCAACGCCGCCGAGCCTTTTTGGTCGCCAGGCGGCAAGAGCATCTACTTCAGTACCGATTCACGCGAGTCGGCTCAGGTTTTTGCTGCCGACATCGCGGCTGGCACTGTGCACCAACTCACCGACAAGCCCGGCGTTACCGACGTGACCGGCATCAGCGAAAACGGACAAACGGCGGTAGGTCTGTGGTCCGATCCTGATCATCCTGGCGAGGTTTTTCGCTCCGATCTGGGTTTTACTTCGATTGAGCCGATCACGAATCAAAATGCTTGGCTTTCGGAGTACGCGCTGGGCACCACCGAAGTTATCAACTGGAAGAGCAGCAAAGACGGCACCGAAATCGACGGCATCGTCACCAAACCGGTCGACTTCGACGGCTCGCACAAAGTTCCGTTCCTCCTGAATCCGCACGGTGGCCCGACTGGAGCATCGCTGCTTTCCTTCAATCCTACCGAGCAGATCATGGCCGCGAATGGTTACATCGTTCTTGAGCCTAACTTCCGCGGATCGAGCGGGCGCGGCGAGAAATTCGCCACCGCCAACCAGAATGATTGGGGCGACGGCGATTACAAGGACGACATGAGCGGCGTCGATGCCGTTATTCAGAAGGGCTGGGCCGATCCCGCTCGCACGGGCGCTTTTGGCTGGTCCTACGGTGGCTACATGACCTTCTGGATCGATACGCAAACCGACCGGTTCAAGGCTATCTCACCGGGCGCAGGGCTTCCCGATCTTTATTCCATGTACTCACAGACCGATATCCATCGTTACCTGACGCTCTTCTTCAATATGCAAGCTCCCTGGGACAATTACCAGGAATATTGGGACCACTCGCCGATGAAATACGTCGAAAACGTGAAAACGCCCACGATGATTCTTCACGGCCAAGCCGACACGCGCGTCCCGATTCCTCAGGCCGAGGAGTTTTACGAGGCATTATCCGAACGGCATATCCCCGTCGAGTACGTCACCTATCCTCGCGAAAATCACGGCTTCACTGAACCGCGCCATATTCAGGATCGCTGGCAACGCTATCTCGTCTTTTTCGGCAAGTATCTCGACAATCCTCCCGTGACCGAACCGAAGGATGTAGTCGATCGGATGCAGAAGGATTTGCCCCAGTAAGCAGGTTGCGCTTCTCTAACTAATGGCTGGTGCGGGCGTGGTGGCCAATTGCGGGCGAAGGCGCTTGTAAATCGCCAGCACCATGGCTCCGAAGCCCCAGAACATGACAACAAACAGGATCCAGCCTCCCACGTATGGCAGAATCCGAAGCACGTGCAGGATAAACAATCCGAGCGCCAGCCGGCCGATCGCCGGGCCCAGACCAGGCCTCGGCCCCAGCAGCGCTTCGCCCAACCAGCCGGAAACCCATATCGTTGACGCGTACATCGCAATGAAATACAGCAACAGCGTCGCGATCCCTACACCCAGGCCGACAATCGTACAGCACGCGATGATCGCCGCAATGGGCGTGGCAAACAGGAAGAGCAGGCCGAATCCCGCCGCCGGCGCATACTTCTTGCAAGCTGCGGTTGCGTCGGCGTAGAAGTTCGGTATCAGCAGCAGCACAACCAGTCCGAACACGAATCCCACGCCCCACAGCAGAATGCGGTGCCAGTAGAAACGCGCTCGCTCATATCGAGGCGTCTCCGCAGGAATAGTCCTTTGGATGCCTCTTTCGATGCCTCCCGCCAGCTTTGCGCCAGGAGCGATCACAGGCTCGCGCTTGCACTCACACTTGACGTGCCCCTTGATCTCGGCACTCGACCCGATGTTCAAGGTATCCGCACGCAAAGTGGCGTCCTGTCCGAGCGTGCCGGTTAGGTCGAGGGTATGCGCCATGGCCATGACATCCTTCTCGATTTTGCCGGCTAGCGACGCATCATTACTTCCAAGTGTGAGACTGCCTCCGATGCTTCCTTTGTTCTCCAGATCCGTTTCGCCGCTCCATGTCATCACGTTTTTTGCCACCGTCCCGGTAATGTCGAGCGATTTCACGAAGGTCCGCATGTTTCCGTCTACGGTCCCGTTCATCCGCAACGTTTCTGCGCCGCAGAGAACGTCGCCTTTCACGTGCCCGTTGACGATCACTTCGCGCGACCACACCACCAGGTCGCCATCGATCTCTCCATCAATTTCTGTTCGGTCTGCCACCACGAACAGGTCGGTGTGCACCACTTCTCCGCTTGGCAACGTGAAGTTCGGGTCTCCCTTCTTCGTCTCTGCCGCGCCCGCCCTTTGCGGCGCAGCCAGCGCAAACAGGAGAACTCCCATCACGGCGGCAACCGTCGTCAGCCGCCGCCAATGCCGTCGCAGCAACCACGACACCACGGCCACCAGAGAACCCGCCGCCAGGAATTCCATGAGGTTTCGCATTGCGTCCCATCCTTTCCAGAAAGCGCCGCTGAAGAAGAGCATGGTGAGCAGGTTGTTCTGCGTGAAACCGGCTTGCGCGGCCTGCGCCTGCCATTCCACAAATCCGGTCCACAGCGTGTAAGCCCCGGCTGCGCTCAGTCCCAGAGCCGTTATCCAGCCCCACGATGCGGAGGCTCGCTCAGGCGGTTCCAGAAGACGAGCCGGAATCGCCTCTTCGTCTATCGTCAGCGCTTGACGCAGCCACAAGTCCTCGCTCTGCAGTGCGCGAAGAAGTTCGCGGCAAGGACCGCATGCGCCGGCATGCGCGGATACTTCTTGCGCGCGCTCATGATCGAGCTGCCCTTCGAGGTACATAAGAGCCGTCATTTCGTCGAAATGGTTCATCACTTGCTCCCCGCGGCTGCGCCCCGCGCGCCCGTCATGCCTGTGCCCAGAACGTCGCGCAACTGGTGTCGAGCGCGCAACAGCAACACGCCGACGAACGCTCGGCGCACCCCGAGCGTGTCGGCAATCTCGTCGTAACTCATATCCGCGTAATAGCGCAGAACGAGCGCCATGCGCGCCCGGTCCGGCAGCTTGGCCAGCCCGTTGCGCACTTCCTTGTTCGTATGTTCGGTCTGCAACCGCTCGAGCTGGTCGGGGTCCGGATGCTCGAGAGGCAAAGTTTCGAGGTCGCCCGTCTCGAGGTCCTGGCGTATGCGGCGGCGCCGCAGCATGTCCCAGCAATGATTGCTGGCCACTTTGTAAAGCCAAGCTGTGAACGGCCGGGATGAATCGTAGGTGCCGAGTTTCTGTCGAACCTTCATAAAAACTTCAGTCGTCGCGTCTTCCGCGTCTTCCCGCGTCGGCAGCGCTCGCCGGCAGAACCGGAAGATCGCGGCCGCGTACTGCCGATACAAGTCGCCCCAGGCATCGGCGTTTCCCGCCTGGACCTGCGATAGCATCTCCGCTAGTTCCGCGGCGCTCATCTCTCCGGCTGTCTTACGTCGCTCCATAAGCTGATACGCAGCCTGGTCCCCAAATATTTCACAAACGTTACAAATTGCCCGACTTGCGCCCGCCTGGGCCCGTTCGCGGGCTCCGCCAAGTCTGAGTCAGGAAACAGGCCGCAGGGCCTCAACAGGAAGGTCCAGCCTAGCAAACTCGCTCCTCATTTTGGAATTGTCGGCTAGGCGGGAACTAGCCGACGAGACCGGCGCAGGGGATCCGCTACCGCGAAGCGCGAATCTTGGTGGCCAGGTTGCGCGCCCGCTCGCGGGCCATATCAATGATTTTTTCATCCGCCGCGATTTGGTCCAAGGTTGGCAACAGCTTGTCGGGGTCAGGCAGGAGTTTCTTGTTGTAGTCGCTTTCGACTTGCATCAGCACGTCATTGACGCCCAGCCGGTCATAGTGCAGCGTGCGTTGCAAATCGGAAAGGTCGCCCTCCTGGCGAGCGATGCCTTCGAAAATGTCGACCAGTTGGGTGGCGGAATCGTTGATCGTGTAGTTGAAGGTCACCTCGTGCGCCTCGCCGCCTTTTTCGTAGCGCAAGGTTTTTTGCCCGAGATTTGCGATGCGCCGGTGGACATCGATGTCGACACCCTGGAAATCATGCAGGTTCGAGACCAACTGAAAGATCCGCTGTGTCAACTGCCCGCCCAGTTCGAGCGGCTGCGGGTTCGCGTCCTCATCGAGCTGGCGTATGTCGAACGTTCCCGCTCCCGTCTCCCCTACCTTGATCTCGACAAATTCGGGATAGCTCGATTTGAAGATTTTGCGGAACGTGATCGTCGCGCCCTTGCTCGGCCCTGCCGCTCGCGCATTGGCAATTTGCGGAGCAGCGACGCGCAAGACGCCAGCGATGCCAACGAGAATCAGGCTGAGTCGAACAATAAGTTTTCGCGCGTTCATGTCTTCAGGTGTGACGCCATTCCCGCCGGACGGGATTGAGGCAGAATCGCCGAATCGAGCCCCGTGGCCGCCGCCATCCTCTCGCGCGCTTGCGACAGATAGGCATGGCACAGCGCGACGGCCAGTGCGTCGGCCGCGTCCGGCGGCTCAGGAACGCTCGCGAGATTCAGCAGCGAACCGACCATTTGTTGCATCTGCTGCTTCGACGCGGCGCCATATCCCGCCACGCTCGCCTTTACCTTGCGCGGCGAGTAGCTGTGCGCCGGAATCGACGCTTGCGCCGCGGCCAGCAGCACTACTCCGCGAATCTCCGCCAATTTTAGCGCGGTCTTCATGTTCAGCGCCGTAAAAACCGATTCGACCGCCACCGCGTCGGGCGCAAATTCTTCCAGGAGCTTTGCGATCACGCGATGAATCTCGCACAATCTCGAGGCAAATGAGGCTCGCGCTGGAAATTTCACCGCACCGAACCGCAGCAGCCGCGAACCCGACTCCGCGCACTCGATCACGCCGTACCCTGTCGCTCCCGCCAGCGCCGGGTCGACGCCCAGCACTCGCAATCCTTCGCGCCGGGGCTCCGGCTGTTTTCGCACCACGCGATGTGGCGACGCCGTGGCCATTTTCAGCCCCAATCTTACGTTCGCGCCTCAATTGCGCGAAAGCCTTTTTTGTGCGGTATTACAGTTCTTTGGGAGTGCGGCAACTTGCTGCCGCTTTGATTTCAGACTTGCCTGCAGAGATGATGGTCACTCGCCGAAGCTTGCTTTGGCGTCGAGGACTGCGTGGTTGGGGTCCTAACCTCTAACCTCTAACGCCTAGCTTGCCACCGCCGCCTGAATTTCCTTTTCGTCGATGTCGAAATTCGCGGAGACGTGCTGCACGTCGTCGTGCTCTTCCAGTGCTTCCATCAACCGCAACATCTGCTGCGCCTGCGCTCCCGTCAGCTTCACATAGTTCTGCGGGATCCAGCCCACTTCCGCGTGTGCCGGCTTGATTCCGTCGTGCACCAGCGCCTCGCGTACCTTCTCCATCGCTTCCGGCGGCGTCACCACTTCCCAAGCCGACCCATCGTCGCGCAAATCTTCGGCACCCGCGTCGAGCACGATGTTCATCATCTTTTCTTCGTCCGCCGCTTCTTTCGGCACCGTAATGTCGCCTTTGCGATGGAACATCCACCCCACCGCGCCCGTTTCCGCCATGTTGCCGCCATGCTTCGAAAACACGTGACGTATCTCGCCCGCCGCCCGATTCCGGTTTCCGGTGACGACTTGCACCAGCATCCCTACGCCCCCGGGACCGTATCCCTCGTACGTCACTTCCTCGAGCGTCTCGCCTTCCAGTTGGCCCGTGCCGCGCTGGATGGCCCGCTCGATGTTGTCGTTGGGCATGTTCTCGTTCTTGGCTGCCGCGATAGCGGTGCGCAAGCGCGGGTTGGAATTGGCGTCGCCGCCGCCCACGCGCGCGGCTATGGTCAACTCGCGTATCAGTTTGGTGAACGCTCTGCCGCGGCGCGCGTCTGTCGCCGCCTTCTTATGCTTGATTGTGGCCCACTTCGAGTGTCCAGACATGGTCAGACCTTCATACGAAAGTGTCGCGCCGGGCTGCCGTGGCAGGCCCACCTGCCTGCGGCAGGTTTCAAGCCAGGGTTCGAGCGCGTGAAAAACATTGGCAGGAGCCGCAAATACACCCTTGCCGCGCTAGTCTAGCACGAAATCAGCCTCCAGTGCTTAACGCCCCGTGGCAAAACAAAGCCGCAACTCGTGATTTGCCTGGCGCAGCGGTTCCCCAACGTGGCGGCGTCAGCTTCGGGCACGGCTTGGCCAGCGCTTTGTGTGGCGCCGGCGTCCACTTTTCTAATCGGGACACATTGCCACGTTTCGCTTCTCGTTCCTCATCGCAGGGTGGAAGTTCATCGGCTAACCCGCAGGACGACGACGGTGGCGTCGTCGGTTTGGCGGCCGCCGGAAAATTCGTCGAGAGATGCGAAGATGGAATCGACAATTTCGTCGGCGCTTTGCGCAGCACAGGCGGCGGCTGCACTGGCGAGGCTTTCGACCGCTGCGCTGCGCAGGCCATCGACTCCCCATTCTTCGCCGGCCGGATTAGCCGCTTCGGTAACGCCATCCGTGTAGGCGATGACCACATCGCCGCTGCGAAGTTGCACCACGCCTTCCTCGTAAACGTAATCTGCGAAGATTCCCACTGGCACGCCGCCGGCTTCGAGCCGAACGATCGAGCCGTCCTGTCGAATGACCATCGGAGGATTGTGGCCCGCATTGACGTAGCGCAGGGTCCGCGTGTTTCCGTCGAAGACTCCGTAGAATAGTGTGGCGTAGCGGTCGGCGAGAGATGAGGCGTGGACGTGAGAATTGACGGCGCCAAGGACCGCGGCCGGATCGTCCCCAGCGAAGGAGGCGGCGGTGCGAAGCGACGACTGAACGCCCGCGATCATGAGCGCGGCGGCGACACTTTTGCCGGACGCATCGCCGATGGCGAGAGCCAGGCGGTTCTGCGCCAGCGGCAGGAAATGGTAGCAATCGCCGCCGAGAGCGCGCACTTGCCGGCAGCGGGCGCTGTAGCTCAGACTCGGCATCGTGCGGACCGGGTTCGGATGCTGCATGAACCGCTGCTGCACGTCGCAGGCGGTGATCCAGTCCTGGCTGACGTCTACTGCCACCGCGTCTGCCACTGTTTCGGTCGTCATTTTGGCACCTCTGTGAGAATGTCGGAATTCGAGGCGCGAAATCGACAAGGCAGTGGCCGAATTTTTGGGGCGCGAAAAAAGATTCCGGGGGCATGTCGAGAACGGCTGGGCGGCTCCGACTAGCCTATGAAGAGCGCAGAGTCAGCGCTAAAACGGGAGGAAACGATGAAATACATTTTGCTGATGTCGGGGACGAAGGGAGGAGTCGACACGTACCGCGCGTGGTCCCCGAAAGACATCGAGACGCACATGGCAGTCCTGATGAGCCTCAATAAGGAACTCACTGAATCTGGAGAGTTTGTGGCCACACAGGGCCTGGCCGGACCGGCGGAGGCTAAGGTGGTGCGCGGTCAGAAAAACGGCATGCCGGTCACCGACGGCATCTTTCCCGAATCCAAGGAGTTCCTGCTCGGTTACTGGATCGTTGATGTCGCAACCCCCGAGCGAGCCTACGCCATTGCCGGCCGCATATCAGCCGCGCCGGGACCCGGCGGCGTGCCCACGAACATGCCGATCGAAGTGCGCCAGTTCGCGAGCCATGGCCCCAAATCGTAGGAGCGCCATGTCGAGAACGGGTGATTCGTTCCGACTACACAGTGAAGACGCACTGGCCAGGTGCTAGACCGAAAAGGAGACGAAGACATGAAATATATCCTGAATATCCTGATGATGAACACGATGAAAGCAGGCGCCGGGGTTCCCGGCTGGCCCAAGAAGGACCTCCAGGCGCACATTGCATTCATGCACAACCTCAACAAGGAACTGCGCGAATCCGGTGAGTTCGTTTCGGCCGAAGGCTTGTCGTTTCCGGATCAGGCCAAGCTCGTGAGAGCTGGGAAGGACGGGACGCTGATTACGGACGGCATTTTCCCTGAGTCGAAGGAGTTTCTCGCCGGCTACTGGATCATCGACGCCGCAACCCCCGAGCGTGCTTACGCCGTCGCCGGACGCATCTCAGCGGCGCCGGGGCCCGGCGGCACGCCGCTGAACATGCCTGTCGAGGTGCGACCGATCCTCAGTGGTCCGCCGCCCGAAATGCTGTAGCGCGACCGATCCGGCCAGAAAATCGAAAACGCACCGAACAGGTGCCATACGCCGAAAGGAGGCGAGGAAATGAAATACATTCTGATGATGAACGGTACGAAGGCCGATTTTGACGGGTACGCCAAATGGTCGAAGGAGGACTTGCAGCGGAATGTCGCGTTCATGCGCGCATTCAGCAAGGAGCTGAAGGATGCGGGCGTGTTCGTGGCTACCGAAGGTCTCGGCTGGCCGCAGGAGGCCAAGATCGTTCGAGCGGACAAGAACGGCGAGCCGGTTACCGATGGAGTTTTCCCGGAATCGAAGGAATTTCTCGCCGGCTACTGGATCATCGACGTGGAAAGCCCGGAGCAGGCGTACAAAATCGCAGCGCGCGCTTCGGCTGCGCCGGGGCCTGGCGGGAAGTCGGGCAGCATGCCTATCGAGGTGCGGCAAGTGCTCAGCGGTTTCGCCGATTTAGGAATTTGAAGTAATCGAACGGACGAGGTGATGACAGGGCAGCCGGGACAATCGTCAGAAGCGATTGAGCACCTGTTGCGGGAGTTGACGCCGCAGGTGCTCGGAGCTGTGGTGCGGAGATTTCGCGACTTCGCGGAGGCGGAAGATGCGGTTCAGGAGGCGTTGCTTGCCGCAGCAACACGATGGCCGGAGGACGGCTTGCCGGAAAATCCGCGCGCGTGGCTGATCCAGGTCGCCTTCCGGCGAATGACGGACCACATTCGCAGCGAGTCGGCCCGCCGGCATCGGGAAAGCGAAGCGATGCTGGAAGCGATGCGGATGCAGGAACCGGCGACCGTCGACGCCGCGCCGCAGGAGGACGATACGCTCGTCCTCCTCTTCATGTGCTGCCACCCCGCGTTGACGCCGGTTTCGGCGATTGCGCTGACGCTGCGAGCGGTGGGCGGGTTGAACACCGCGGAAATTGCCAAGGCTTTTCTCGTGCCTGAGGCGACCATGGCGCAGCGTATCAGCCGCGCCAAGCAAAGCATCAAGGACTCCGGTATTCCCTTCCAACTGCCGACGAGCGAGGAGCGAGCACAACGCCTGCGAGCCGTTCTTCACGTGCTGTACCTCATCTTCAACGAAGGCTATACGAGCAGCGGCGGCGCGCAATTGCAGCGAGTTGAACTTTCGCGCGAGGCGATTCGCCTGGCGCGCTCGCTTCACAATCTGCTGCCGGACGATGCGGAGGTTGCGGGATTGCTCGCCCTGACGCTGTTGACCGATGCTCGCCGCCTCGCGCGCACCAGCGCTGATGGCGAATTAATTCCCCTGATGCAGCAAGACCGCGCGCTTTGGGACAGGGAGGAGATCGCGGAGGGAATCGCGCTCATCTCGGCGGCGTTGCCAAAAGGCTCGCTCGGCCCATATCAATTGCAGGCTGCGATCGCCGCTGTTCACGACGAAGCTGCGCGGCCCGAGGACACGGATTGGCCGCAGATACTCGCGCTGTACGACCTGCTCAGACGCATGAGCGACAACCCGATGATTGCGTTAAATTACGCGATCGCAGCGGCCATGGTTCACGGCCCGAGGAAAGGATTGGAACTGCTCGATACGCTGAGCAGCGACAGTCGCGTGGCGGACCATCACCGCTTGGAAGCGGTTCGCGCTCATTTGCTGGAACTTGCTGGAGACCGCGATGCGGCCGTCGAACGCTACCGTGCGGCAGCAGTGAAGACGGCAAACCTGCCGGAACGCAACTACCTCCTCATGCAGGCTGCGCGGCTGGCGAGCGAAAAAGAATCAAACTGAACCCATGCGGCGCTAAGGCGCGGAGCTATGGTGCGGCGCTGCTGCGCGACATGTCGGCGCCTTTGGCTTCACGGCCGAGCATAGTCACGACAGCGACGAGTGTGGCGATGACCAGAACGGTCCAGGCAAGGACCGGCGCGTAATTTCCAGCGTAGCGCTGCTCGGAAACCTTTGCCTGAATCACAGAATTGCGCGACGCGAGCAGGTTGCCAAGCTGGTAAGCGAAACCCGGGAACGTGGCGCGCACTGCGGGCGGCGACAGTTCGTTCAAGTGCGCAGGAATCACTCCCCACGCGCCCTGCACCATGAATTGCATCAGGAACGCGCTGAGCGCGAACATCGCCGCGGAATGCGAGTAAGCCCACAACGGAATGCAGGGAATGGCGAGCAGCGCGGCTACAAGAATGGCGCGGCGGCGTCCGATTTTTTCTGACCACGAGCCGAAGAAAATTCCGCCGAGAAGCGCGCCTATGTTGTAAACCACGCCGATTACACCAACGGCGGGCGCTGAGAAGCCATGATTCTTCTGCAGAAATGTCGGGTAAAGGTCCTGCGTGCCGTGGCTGAAGGAGTTGAAGGCGAACATCAGAATCACGAGAAAGAGGAAGCTGCCGAGATAAGTACGAATGTCGCGGCCAACGTGCATTTCCGTTTCGCGCGAGACGCGGCCTTCGATCCAGGCGGGCGATTCTTTCACGCGCGTGGCGATCAGGTAGACCACGGGAATGGCGGGAAGCGCGCCGATCACGAACATTCCACGCCAGCCGAGGAAGTTGAACAGAACGGCATAGACGAGGGCGGCGAGCAAATAGCCGAGCACGTAGCCTTCCTGCAAAAGTCCGGAGAAGAAGCCGCGATTCTCCGCCGGAAGCGTTTCGAACGCGAGAGCAGCGCCCACGCCCCATTCGCCACCCATCGCCACGCCGAAAAGGCCTCGAATGATCAGGAACGCGCGAAGCGAAGGAGCAAACGCGGAGGCAAGTTCGAAAAATGAGTAGCAAACGATGTTGGCGAGGAGCGCGGGACGCCGGCCGAAGCGGTCGGCGAGGATGCCGAAGAAGAATGCGCCGATGGGGCGCATGGCGAGAGTAATGAAAATCGCCTCGGCGACAGCGGAAACCTTGGCCTGGAACTGCGAGGCGATCGCGCTGACGCAAAAAACGAGGATGAAGAAGTCGAAGGCGTCGAGCGACCAGCCAAGAAGCGAGGCGAAGAAAGTGTTGCGCTGCAGAGGCGTGAGGTCGAGGAAGGCGCCGAAGCCGATGCGGCGGCGGTTGGTCGGCGGTCGCCGGTAGGGGTTCATTGTGGACGCTTTTGGTGCGTTTGTGCCGGCACCGATTTGGGGTCGAGAATCGCGTCGGTCACACGCGCGACTTGGACCATTTCGGCAACGTCGTGAACGCGCACAATGTGCGCGCCGCCAAGAATGCTGGCAGTCACAGTTGCGGCAGTGCCCCAAACCCGCCCCGCAACAGGCACACCGTCGAGCGCGCGCCCGATGAAGCCTTTACGCGACGTGCCGATGAGCAATGGGTAGCCGAGACGGGCGAGTTCGGTAAAGCGCGCTAGCAATTCGTAATTTTGCGGGTAACTCTTGCCGAAGCCGATGCCGGGATCGAGGATGGTTTGCGATTTCGGTACGCCAGCGCGGCGAGCGAGGGCCGCGGCGCGGCGAAGACCAGCAGTCACGTCGCGAAGAACGTCGCGCGCGAACGGCTTCTGCTGCATGGTGCGAGGTTCGCCGCGCATGTGCATCAGGATGAGCGGGAGCTGACGGCGGCGCGCGATTTCGGCAATGCGCGGATCGTTGCGCAACGCCGTAACGTCGTTCAGGATTTCAGCGCCGGAGTCAGCGGCCGCGTCCGCGACTTCGAATTTGCTGGTGTCGACCGAAATTGGAATTCTGAGCTTGCCCTGGAGACGCGCGAGGACGGGCAGGAGCCACCGCAATTCTTCCTGGGCGGAAATTCCTTCAGAGCCGGGGCGCGTGGATTCGGCGCCGATGTCGATAATGTCCGCGCCTTGCGATTCAATTTCGAATGCGCGCGCGACGGCGGCTTCCGTGTCGAAATGTAGCCCTCCGTCAGAAAAGCTGTTGGGCGTGACGTTGAGCACGCCCATGACGAGAGTGCGTTCGCCAAGGACGAGCGTGCGCGACGGCAGCCGCAGGCGGAATTTCTTTCGCCGGAACATGGCGGCGCTATTGAATCATGCTTTCGTCCCTGAAAGTAAGCGCGGAGCGAATCCCGGTCGGGTCACTGCAAGTTACGCTGGAGGGCGCGGTTTTAACCCCGCCGCCAGGGACGCCCATCAGTCCGGGCTTCAGCCCCTGAAGCCAGATCAGCCCGGAATGAGACACTTCTAACTCGGTTATACCGTGCAATTAGCGTGAGACCGGCAGGTAGTAGGCCGCCCGATGCGATATGACCACGTTGGGCTGGCCGGGAAGTTCGACACGGAGGCTGTGCCAGCCGGCGTGAGCGGGCGCAGCCGAAGCCGATTGCGGCGGTTGCGGATAGTAGCCGAGCGTGTATTCGGCGCGAATCTTCTCGGCAATTTGGCGGAAGGTGTCGGCGAGAGTCGGTGCTTCGCGCAGAAAATAGAGCTGGCCGCCAGCGCGCCGCACGAGTTCGGTGAGGTAAAGCGTGTAGGGCGGGATGTGAGTATCGCGATCGTCCGGCGTGATCAGCGTTCGGTCCGCATGTGCGGCGAGCCAAGAGGGCGTCATGATCTTGGGGCGATTTTCCGTGGAGACGGCGAACACCTGCATGTCCTCGGAGGCGAGCAGGCGCGACACATCGTCGAAGGTGAGCTTGTTGGGCGCGTGCGCGGACGGCGCAGCGCTGGCGGGATCGAGCGTGAGTCCGAGGCCGCTGTCCTGGCCGTCGGTGAGCAGGACGATGGCCTTGCGCCCGGTGCGGCCGGGGAAAAGCTCGCGCGCGGTGAGGTAAACAGCCTCGTAAATATTCGAGCCGCCCGTGTCGTTGAAAAGCTCGCGCACGTTGACGCGAGCGACAGCGCGGCGGAGGAGTTCGCGCACGTCGGAAAACGGAACTTGCAAGTAGGTATGAAATGCGAAATCGACGATGGCTGCCTGGTCGAGTGGTGCGAGGGCGTCGATGAGCGCATTCGCGGCGGATTTCATCTGGTCGGAATCGGGGAGGATGCTGGGGCTGGCGTCGATCACGATGGCAACACTGGCGGGCTGATGCGAGGCATCGAAATAGGCGAGCCGTTGTTCGGCGCCGTCGTCGTAGATACGAAAATCGGCACGGGCTAACCCGGGGACGGGAGCGCCATCGGCGGTAGCGACCGTGCAGGTCACGGCGACCATTTGCGTGCTGCTGCGGATCGCAGCGAGAGGCGGTGAAGCGGCGCCAGCATTGCTGACGCCCGGAGGCGGCGCCTTGCGCTCGATGGTGGCGTGGAGTTCGCCAGTGGATGGATCGCGCTGCCAGATGATTCCGGAATCCAGTTCGCGCGGTTTGGGGAGCTTTTGCTTTTGGCTGTCGTTGGCTTGCGGGCGGACCGGCAGGGGCAAAGTGAGAACGCATGCCAGAGAAGCTACACAAGCGCGCCGAACTTGCCTTCGCGAACGCATGGAAGGGCGAAGCTAGTCGAGGTCGAAATCGCGCAGCGGCTTCTCGACGGGCGCGTCCTTAGCCTTCTTCAGGCCCTCGGCGAATTTCCGCGCGAGGACATCCTCTTTCGTGCGTTCGGCTTCGACAGAGGCGCGGAACTTGGCTTCGACAGCTTCAGCCTGTTCGCGAAGGAGCCGCGCGGTATCATCAAGATCGACGGAGGGCGGTGGCTTGGGCGGCGGAACGTGCGAGAGCACGACGCCAAGTCCGGCGTCAATGGTGAGCTTCGCGGCACAGCACGGGCAGTCGACCTCGAAGGTTTCGGTCTTCTTCGGCATGAGGGTATTTTACCCCCTGCCGACTGCGATGTGAAACGGGAGAGAACGGGCCACAGGGACACTGAGAATACAAGCGAGCGGCGGGATTCAGAAAGAAAGCTCGCTCGTAAGCGCGAGCCAAAATGAAGCGGCCCCGCCCCTACATGGATGCGCAGAGCCATTGCGATGACGAGAGCGAATGCGATCAGGCTGGTGCGGGCTTTTCGCCTTTAGCCAAACCGGGGATCGGCCGCGGCTCGGGCCGCAAGGTGAGTTGCGGCTCCTTGGCCGGCACAGGTGACGCCGGCGGCGGAGTCGGCGGCTTTTCCGGAAGCGGCTTGCCCTCGATGAGGAGCTTCAGTTCGTTGGCGTCGAGCACTTCGCGGTCGAGCAAAGCTTGCGCGACACGCTCGAGGGCATCGCGATACGTCTCGAGAATGTTGCGCGCGCGCGAGTAGCCGTTGTTGACGATAGTGCGCACCTCACCATCAATT
>Ga0187815_10000375_pt1 | contig 21788 bp, 19 predicted proteins | sample NC_S_5_FD_132962 | JGI IMG/M metagenome (GOLD analysis project Ga0187815, IMG submission 132962) | Wetland sediment microbial communities from Neuse River Estuary, North Carolina, USA - ASW-S_5 | ecosystem: Environmental > Aquatic > Freshwater > Wetlands > Sediment | place: USA: North Carolina...
CGGCGAGTGCCAATTTCTGCATCGGCGTGATGCCACCGAGCGCCATGTTCGGGCGCTCATGGTTGTAAGTCCATAGCCAGCCGGTGGCCATGTCCTGCACCTGTTCGATCGAGTCGAATAGGGATTGAGCCGAGCTACGTGTAATTTTGATAACTAGAATCGAAATTCGTTCGGCGTGACAATGAGTTAGCTACTCTTCTTGGTCGCCGCGCGAGCCTGCAGATCGGCTAGCGTTGCTCGAGGCAACGCAATGAAGTCCCGTTCCGGCATGACCCCATAGTCCTCCTGGAACGGCAGGTATAGCTCTACTACCCACTCCCCTCTCTCCTGCCGCCCTGCAAAGGGATGGAGGATTTCCCCGTCTCGCCGGCACCGGTCAAAACGCAACACGCCCGAGTGGGGATAAGGCTGAGCGTGCCGCGCTTCTAGCATGCGCCAGACCGCCTCTGAGGGATAACCCGGATGTGACGTCACCTGGTGCTCTTTCACAGCGACCGACAGTGCGTCGGCGTTGCTTAGATAGCAGCGCTCCATCTCGTGTTCATCGAACACGACCTCTTTGGCGATATATGGCGGTCCCTGGTACCAGTTCAGGTCCTGCCGATCGAGCTGGATGGCCACGATGGTCCGGCTACCCACATCCGTGCAACGCCACCGGAAACCGGCGCTCGCCACGAATTCCAGTCCGATATGAAAATCCGCGTGTTTCACGGCACCTCCTGCCATGCCTTCACGGCGCTCGCCTGAGCATAGCGAACATGGGTCTCACGGGCTGAGTGGTCACCGCCTGAGTGCGCGGGCGTGCGCGCAGAATCACTACCCCTTAGCCCACTAGCTGATGCTCAAGCGACCAAGGCCAGTTCGGCTTCATAGGGTTCCGGTATGGCCTCGGCATCGATCAGGTAGTCCCCGAACCGTTTGATATGGCTCGTCATGTAGGGGCTGAGCGCAGCCACGTCTTCAGCGGTGATTTTCCAACCCTCCCGCATGAGCGATCGGATGATGCGGGTTTGTTCCACGACGTTGTGAAAGATCACCGCGTTGGCGACCAGATCGTTGTACTTGACTGCCTTCTCCTGTTCCACCGGATCGTTGTCGGCAATGATGCCTTCCCCGCCGAAGAAGAAGTATTTCGAGAAGCCGTTATAGGCCTCGACTTTATTGGTGGATGCGGTGATCTGTTCGCGCAGATCCTGGTCGGAAATGTATTGCAGCAGGAAGAGCGTGCGCACGGCCGAGCCCAAGGCGCGGAATGCATGGTAAAGCCGGTTCTTGCGGCTGTTGTTGCCCAGGCGGCGCAGCAAGGTCGATGCAGCTACCTTGCCAGCTTTGATCGACAGAACGACACGCATCAGGTCTTTCCAGTGGGTCTCGATCAGGTCCCAATCGACGCTGTCGCGAAACAGCGCATCGATATGCTCGTAGGTCGCATCCGCATCGGGCCGGAAGAATCGGTAGTCCTGCCAATTTCGGATGCGCGGCATCAGCTGAATGCCTAGCAAGTACGAGAGTCCGAACACGGGAAGCGATTGCCCCTGGGTATCGGCATGCACGATGTCCGGCTGAATCTCGGACGTGTTCTTGAGGAGTCCGTCGATGATGTACACCGCCTCCCACACTCCGCACGGAATGAAGTGACTGAACAGTGCGACGTAGGTGTCGGACACGTGATGGTAGGCAATGCCACCGTAGCCGCCGTACCGGATGTGGTAGGACGCCAGGCTGTTCTGGATGTACATCTCGTACTTGGTGCCGTCCGCCGCGGCACGTTTGTTGTCGCCCCAATGCTTGGGCAACTGTAGGCCGGCGTAGCTATTGATGATGTCCCTGCAGGCAGCGGCCAGTTTGTTGGCGTCGATGTGGCGGCGATTGACGAACGACAGCATGTGCGAGGTGACCGCACCGCGGAAATGGCGAGCGGCTTGGTTGGGCCCGAGGTTGCAGCCGTAGGTGAAGGTCGTGAGCACGTAGCGCTCGCGGGCCTGATCAATCTTCGGGTCCGATCCGGACAGCGGCCCGAAATGACGATGCCAGTTGGTCCAGTGCCCGACGTCGCAAAGCACGTCGATCACACTGCGTTCGCGCAGGCGCTCGTGAATGGCCGTTTCCAGGGCCTTGGCCTGGCTGCTCATCTCTTTGGCCTTATTGCGCTTGAGAACCGGCATGCCCTGGTCATCGATCACGACCTGACCGTTGTCGACGTACTCCTGGTCCGTTTGCTCGGCGACCTGCATCAGGCGCGACTGCAAGGCGTTAACGAACGTGATCGGGTCAGCCGGCAGACCCAGTTGCGCGCAATACGCGGCCACCTGCGGCTCGCATTCCTCCCAACTCAACAGCTGTTCGCCTTGGTCGGCGTAGGCTTCCGATCCCGGCACGGCCACATCGCCGGACTTGAGCTCGTTGGCCAGCGCGGAAAATACGCATACTTCGAAATGCCGGCGGTGAATGCGCTCTTCGCCGTCCTCGGTGCGATGGATCAGGATCTTTCGCCATAGATGCGTCGTGAAAGACAAATCCACAGGCACGTCGAGCCAGTCGCCGCGTTGCCGCTCCTGCGCCAAAATCAGCTCCAGAGCGTCGATCAATGAGCGATCTTCGGTGGTCGTCTTCAAGTCGAGCATGCGTACCATGCGCAACAGCGTAGGCCGATGGCTCTTGTAGTACGGCCAGAGCAAGGGCAAGTAGTTGTCCCCGCTGTGCGCGGCGATCGCATTGCAGTCCTCCTGCAAGGCATCGATGCTGCCACGCTGGCCGACCAGGCGCCGGATCTCCCGGCCTGCCACGGTGTCGCTACGCTGTTCGGCGAGCACCCGAATGACATCGGACATGGTCGCTACTAGGACCTCTGCCTTCTCGCGGTATTGGCTGCGCAGGCGATCGAGATGTTCCTTGCCGTGCGCATGGATCTTGCCCATGCGCTTGATGAACATCTCGGCCAGGTCATCGCGTACCTGCACACGAGCCCGGTGAATCAGGCACAGCAGGACGGCGTGTCGCTTGGCGGGGCGAAAATCCTTCAGTTCGGCCGCATCGAGGGCGCGGGCCTCGGCCGCGAAATGCTTGCGCTTGAGCTCCGGTATTCCCGCGAGCGGTCCCTCGGTGCCCACTAGGTCATCGAGCTGCGCCATGTGGTCGATCAGCTCTTGGAAGTGCTTCAGGGAAGAGCGCTTGGGTAACCGCTTGACCTCTTGCAGCGGACTCTTGCCAGCTTTGCTGCCGGCCTGTAGCAAGCCATCCAGTCGCGCCTTCTCCTCCACGGTCAGGTGCTGAGCAATCTGCGCAAAGAATCGGCCGTTGACGAGTGCGCGCACCCGTCGAGCCAGGCGATCGAGTGTGCTGAAGGCCGGCAGTGCGATGTGCGCGATCACCAGTTGCTCGATGGCCACGTTGATCAGGTCCGGCGGATGGTCCATGACAGCTGCGGCATCGCGCATGGCGCGAGCCGCAACATCCAATCCTCCATCCTCGAACGCTCGGAAGCCCAGATACTGCCGGATCAGGGCGTGGTAGCGGTATAGGGTGACAGTGCTTAGCTGTGCGGACTCGATCTGGAAGCGGAGTTTTAGGGTGCCCCGGATGTGCCGGATCACGGCAGTGGGCACTTCATCCAAGGCGGGGAAGTAGCGAAGTCGTTGAAAGCTCTTCAGCAGAATGGCCAGTGCCAATCGATTGGCCGGCTGTCGGGCATGCTTGGCGATGAAGGTCATTTCGAGCTCGCTGACCGAGTACAGCGCCGCGAGTTCGCGAACAACGGGGTTGCGTTTGAATTGCGGGTATGCGGTCCGATCAATCGAAGCCATGCCATGCCTCGGTGCCGATGAGAATGCGTGGAGTCCGTTGGCCAACTAGCCATCCGTCAAACGCTCGCGGCCGTCACGCCACGCAGACCGATCATAGACCACGCCTGCGTGCAGTCATGACGTAGCGGTCGCGATCACAGTGAGCCAATGCACGAATTGCATGTTGGTGAGCTGTCCTACTTGCCCGCTTCCACTACGTGGCTCAGTTGTTTTTCACGCTCAGGGCTGATGGCCTAACTAGACCACCATCGCCGGGTGACGCTCGCTCAAGGCCTTCAGTGCGCGCAGGCTCCTTCGCTCGCTGTCCCGGTTGAACGTATACGTTCCCGGCTCAACGCCATGCTCTCAGCCCCAGCGCGTGTGGCAAGCGTCCCCTGTGAGTAGCACCGGGCCCGTTGGTGTGCGAGCGAGATAGGAGACATGACCTGCGGTATGTCCGGGAGTCAGGATGGCAAGCAGCGAACCATCGCCGAAGACATCGATCACCCCATCGAATTTCCCATCCAGGTCCTTCGTGAACTGAAATTCCTGGATTGGAGGTCGACCTTCAAAAAGATGATCTTCGATCCCGGTGACGAAGAAATTCTCGGCTTTCCTCTCCTCCGCTTCTCCCGGTCCCGTGTAAAACGTGACATTCCTCGGGACGTCCGGCATGCCGGAGATATGGTCGAGGTGGAGGTGGGTCATAAAAACCCCTTTCAGGGGAATACCTTCCGACCTGATCGCTGACGCAGCGTCTTCCCGAATGTGCATCTTTTGGATCTTCGCAAAATGCCTCATGACCCATCCGGCACTGCTGCGGCTGATGATTCTGAAGGTACATCAACCTCAAAACCCGCGTCGATCCACGCATCGATTCCACCGTGCAGCGGACGAACGCGCTTTGCCCCACGCGCCATGAGTTGCTGCGCAAATACCGCTGCAGACGCTTCGTTCGGGCATGCACAGTAGATGACGACATCTTGCGTTGTAAGGATCGTCGTCTCCAGCTTGTCGATTTCCGCCGGATCGACATAGACGGAGTTAGGAATCACCCCCTCACGCGCTCTAGCCCCGATTGACCTTATGTCGAGAACGGCGGGCTGACTTCCATCCGAGAGTAGGTTGCGTAGTTCGTGTGCGCTGATCCTGTCCATTCGCAATTGCTTGATCAACGCCCATCGGCGATACCAGCGACGTGCGATGTATGCGAAGAGAACAGCGAGCAACGCCAGGGTTCCATAAGCACCGAAGCGATCGAGCCAATGGAGCACATCATTGACTGCGGAGGAGAAAACGGCTCCCAGCACAATGCCAGCCGCTGACCAGGCTACCACCCCGATGAAGTCGTATATCAGAAAGGGTACGAAGGGTTGGCGTAAGGCGCCGGCTAGCGGTTGCGCAATGACAGAATATCCCGGCAAGAAGCGGGCAACCAGCAAGCTCGAGAGGCCCCAGCGCAAGAATAATGCCTCGGTGCGTGCGACGCAGGAGTCGGTCGAGAGGGAAAGTCGGCACAGTACCCGCAGTAGCCGATACCCGATCCGAAGACCGGCCCAATACCAACCGAGATCCGTCAGCAGGGCCGCGCCCAAGGCAGCCAGCAAGACCTCCACGAGCTGGGAGCGATCGAGCACCGAGGCGGCCAGCACCACGACAGCGAACGAAGGTAACGGAATCCCGATCCCTTCGATCAGCACAGCGACGAATACGGCGAACACGCCAAAGTCGCGAATCAGGCCGGGAATGTCGTGCATGTTCGGCATGGCTGCCTCCGCAATGACGCCGTCGATAAGCGCTTCCGGCAGCATGGCTGCCCCTTCGCGCCACAAACGTCAGATCGACCACCGATCCATGGATGACGCGAAGTCTCGTGTCGGCGTGCGAACTACTTGCCGTACGCGTGGGCAATCTGCCCGACCAGCCCCGCCCAATCCATGTCGAGCGCTGCATAGACGGCTGAAGCCTCAGGGCGCGCGTTGTCTTTGAGTGCTTCCACCATCAAGGTTGCGTAGTCCGAGACAATTACCCCTGCCTGCAGCATGCGCAGAAGTCCAGCCTCACGCTTGGTCTCGTTGAAGGTTCCGCAAGCGTCTACGGCAACATAGGCGTCGTGACCCTTGCCGATGGCAGTGATAGCTGGAAATGCTGCACACACTTCGACTGAGATGCCTGCGAAGATCAGTTTTCTGCGTCCGGTCGCTTCGATTGCATGCGCGACTCTGGGGTCGTCGAATGCATTGACCGACGTACGGTCGATGATCTCGACACCGGGTAACGCCGCGACAAGCTCGGGGAAGGTGGGCCCCCATAGGCTGTCGCGGGCGGTGGTTGTAACGACGATTGGCAATTTCAGCGCCTTGGCGCCTTTCGCGAGAGCCACTACGTTGTGCTTGAGTTCGCCGATCGAATAGTCGCGAACCCCGGTCATGAGTCCAACCTGGTGGTCGACAAGGACGAGAGCGGCGTTGTCGGACGTGAGCGGGGCATAGGGAAGAGTCGGATTTGACATGGCCTTAGCCTTTGACTGATGAGGTTGGGCAACGGTGGCGATGGCCGGCACTGTGCCGAGAGCTGCCACCGCCGTCGCGATCGCCGTGGATTTCAGAAAATCGCGTCGCAGCATGGTGCGTCCTGATACCGCTGAGGGGGATGGAGCATTGGATGCACAGGAAGCCTACGGTCACCGGTCAGGCGATGTGGTTCCAGGTCTGGATGCGTCGATCGAAATGCAGCACCGCGCGATCCGATTTGTAGGCAGGCCATCGGGGAAGACCGCTGCCATTCGGGTCGCCGTTGGCGGCAAAGGCCGTGATTGCGCCTCGGTACAGTCGACTGAGCTCCTGGACTTCCCGTACGTCTGCTCCGTGCAGCATCGGAGCCGTCATCCAGGTATCGATGTTTCCGAACAGGAACGGCAGGTCTATGCAGTGGCAAGCACCCAGCGCGGGGTTCGGCGATTGCCAGTCAAAGAAGTAGGTAAATGCAGTCCGTCCAAGGCGCGACTGCGTGGCCGCCATGTCCAAACTCTTCTTGATGAAGAAGTCATCGGTATTCAGGTCGTTCAAAATGGTACGCGGCGTTGCGGGGGCACGCTGCGACCGGATGCGTGCGATCGCAGCTTCCGCGCCATCCCTCAGTCGAATCTCGAACAGCTCCCGGAGGCCGTCCTCCGGTAGTGCATCGAGCGAGGTATTGGTCAGGGTGAACGCGGCGCCTTCTTCCCGCGTCACCCCGATCATGACGTCGCACCAATGAGCGCTCCCTATCGCAATGGAGTCAGCGGGCTGACGAGGAAGGATGCCGTCGTCCAGGATCGGCATGAAAAGCGGTGTGATGTCACCCTTGATGGCAGGTGGCCTGCTTTCCAGGGCTTGCAGACCGTCGAAAATCCGTGTCAGCGGCATGGTCCGCAGCTGTTCCAGGTTCTTCGCGTCGAGTCCGAGAACCTCAAGAATCATCGCAGCAGTTGGCCGAGCCTGGTCGATGGTGCGGCATGTTAAGCCCAGCGGTGCGCTCATCAGGATGGCGCGCTTGAAGAGCTCCGATCCCTGATGGATCCCAAGGTGCGCCGCAATGCTGAAAGCGCCGGCAGACTGACCAATCACCGTGATCCGCTCGGGATCGCCGCCGAAGCTGGCGATGGCTTCCTTGATCCAACGCAGCGCTGCAACCTGGTCGTGCAGGGCGAGATTCAGCCCGCCCAGATCTGGTTGCGGCCAAAAACCAAGGACGCCCAAGCGGTAGGAGATATTGACTACGACAACGCCATTTTCTTTTGCGAGAACGCTTCCGTCATAGCAGGGCAACGATCCGCCTCCCGTCATGAAGGCTCCGCCATGAATGAACACCAGAACAGGTGCGAAGTCGCCTGTCTTGTGAGTCGTCCAGATATCGAGATGCAGGCAGTCTTCGCTTTGCTCGGCCTCGTAAGCGCCCATCACTGCGTCGAGGCGCGAAGGCAGCTGAGGCGGAATGGGGCCGGACGCCGTCGCATCGCGAACGCCGTGCCAGCGGGGAGCAGCGCCTGGCATTCTGAATCGTTGCGGGCCGACAGGAGCCTCAGCGTACGGTACCCGCCGAAAGGCAGCTACGCCATCCGCCAACACACCGCGCAGTCGGCCGAACGGCGTTTCCAACTCTGGATGTACTGCATCGACCATATCCATCTCCGCGTTCCCGATGTAACAGGCCGACAACTGCTCGGCGGTACCTCATGCCACGCGACTACGTCTGTTTTTCATCACGCTTTAGCGGTGTTACGCGGCAACCTTGCCTGTGCCGAGCCTCTGCCGAGGCGGCCACACTGGTGGCCGCCTCGGGTTCGGGTGGGGCGCGGCGGCGCGATCTGTGGCTAAGGCATGCGCCTTATTCCATCGCCGCCGAGGGGGTTCCGCTCACGGTTTATTCCACGCTGGTCGCGGCCTGCTTGATGAGCTCGGCCACCACCTCAGGCTTCGACACGTAGATGGCATGGCTTCCTGAGGTGTTCATCACCGCGGCATGGGCGCGTTTGGCCATCGAGCGTTGCGCCTCGATCGGGATCATGCGATCGCCATCCACCAGTAGGTAGAAGGAGGGCTTGGATTTCCATGCCGGTGTGGTGATCGTGCCGCCCGCTGCAGCGACGTTCCATGGAACCTGAGAATCCGCCATGAACTCCGCCTTCTTCGGCGGCACATCGCCGGCGAATGCGGCGGGGAACTTGGTGCTGTCCAACATCAACCACCCGTCCTGCGGAGGGAGGATCGGAGGCGGCGTGGTGCCGGGAATGGGCGTGGAGATCAATGTCTGCACGGACTCCCCAGCATCGGGTGCGAACGCCGTGACATAGACCAGTGCCTTTACGTTGTCGGCGTTGCCGGCTTCCGTGATCACGGCGCCGCCGTACGAGTGACCAACGAGAACTACCGGACCGGATTGCGCCGCGAGCACCCGCTTGGTGAAGGCTACATCGTCCGCGAGCGAGCTGGTCGGATTCTGCACGATGCTGACGTTATAGCCATCGCGCTTCAGGATGTCGTAGACGCCTTCCCAGCCCGCACCATCGACGAAGCCGCCGTGTACAAGGACCACGTTCTTGATAGCGCTATTGGAGCGCTGACTGACGCTTTGCGTATTCATCTGCATGTCTCCGCATCTGTCGTGAAAGGTCGATTACTGCGCCGGCGCGTCGTGCGCAGCGCGCTCGATGAGCGCCGCAACGGCCTTGGGGCGTGAGACATAAGCCGAGTGGCTACCGTGGATCTCGACGGTAGTGGCGTGGGCGCGCTTCGCCATCATGAGCTGCACCCGCGGAGGGATCATCTTGTCGTCCTTGGTCAATAGGTACCAGGACGGCTTGGTCATCCACGCGGGATCGGCAACCGTAGAGCCCAAGGCCTCCACCCCCCAGGGCACCTGCGATGCCGCCATGAAAGAGGCGAGTTCGGGGCGAACGTCAGCGGCAAACGCGGCAGCAAATTTGGATCGGTCGAGAAAGAGAAAGCCATCGACCGGCGGTTGGATTGGCGGCGCCGATTCGCCCGGCTGGGGATTGGCCAGTAGCGACTTGATGGAATCACCCTTGGCCGGTGCGAAAGCCGAGACATAGACGAGTCCCTTGACCTTCGGATCGTTCCCGGCCTCGGTGATGACCATGCCACCATACGAGTGGCCGACGAGGATCACGTTTCCGGACTGAGCGTCGATAGCGCGCTTGGTGACGGCGACATCATCATCGAGGGTAACTGTCGGATTCTGGACGATGGTTACATTGTATCCATCCTTCTTGAGAATCTTGTAGACGCCGAACCATCCCGAGCCGTCGACGAAGCCGCCATGCACGAGGACGATATTGCGGATGGGTGAAGCGGTGGGTGCCGCAATGGCCGGGATGGCGGCCATCGAGAGAAACGCGGCGAGCGCCGCAACGATCTTGAGCGATTTCATGGCGACTCCTGGCTTGAGACCGGCAACCACGATGGCGGCCGTATCGGTGCTAGATCTGCTACAGCGCGTGAGATGCGTGCGGCCAGCGGCGCTGTAGCGCTGACTGCATGTGACCTGTGTGAGGCGCATGGTCAGTTGCTGGAGATAAGCTCCCCGTGCGCTGCCATTGCTCGACCCCAAGGTGATCGGACGGGTCCAGTCGTCCCTGGCAAGCAATTGCCTGTAGAAACCGGGTCATGTGTCGTCATCCGGGTCGGGTCCAAATTCCATCAGGCGACGTCCGAACACGCGGGCATCTATGGAATAGGCACCAGGGCCCAGGAGTGCCAGGGCAATCCCGATGACGATTGGCGCAAACGGTTGCAATGCCATGGGAAGGGCGTAGGCACCCAGCCCAATCCCCTCGGTGATCGAGGCCGCGATGGCTGCGATCGGTGTCGTGAAACCGATGATGACGGCGAGCGCGCAGGCCATCAGCACCCAAACCGCAAACCCGCCGGGAGCCGCGATGCCCGTCACTGCGTCGGTAATCCAGAGCGCTCCGACGAAGACTCGCAGCATTAGAAGCGCGATCCCCGGCGCACCGCTTGGAAACATGGAGAAGAGTTTCTGCACGGTCGGTAGCGTATAGTTGCTGGCACTGCGCGACGACCCGAAATCAAGGAATCCTGCGATACCCCATTCGAGGTACGTCGTGACGGCTGCAGGGCGCTATAAAACGACCAACGCGAAACCGGAAATGACTCAGGGGCCGATCTCATCGATGTCGATTCGATTCGGACAGCTCGCTCTCCGGTGGCTCTTTTGCCTGCTCGTCGCGCTTGGCGTTCTATCTGCACGAGGACATGCACAGGACTTGTCCCTGGCGCAGTTCAATCACACGGCCTGGACTACGAAGGATGGCGCTCCGGTAGATGTGTGGGCTCTGGCGCAAACGCCGGATGGCTGGCTCTGGCTCGGTGGTTCGACTGGCCTGTATCGCTTTGACGGTATCCGGTTCGAGCATGTCAACATCGAAGGATTGGATCCGCGCCGATCAAACGCCGTCTCGATGCTGTACGCCTCCGAGTCCGGTGCACTCTGGATCGGCTACGTGAACGGTGGCCTGAGCGTGCTGAAGCATGGACGGTTCACCTACTTCGGTGAACGCGAAGGCCTCGGGCGCGGAACCGTGATCACGATGGCCGAGGATGCGCGCGGTGATGTCTGGGTGGCTTGCGCCAATGGGCTTTGGCGATACGACGGTCGCAAGTGGACACGGATCGGGAGCGATTGGGGCTTCCCAGACCCCTACGCGACGACGCTGTTCGTGGACCAGCAGGGAACGGTGTGGGTCGCAGGCGAACACGAGATCTTCTCGCTGCAACGGCAATCGCGACGCTTCCAACCGACCGGCATGCGGATCCGTGGCGGCGACAGCGGCGAATTCGAAGAGTCGCCCGACGGACGCGCCTGGTTCGCGGACGAGACTGGTATCCATGTTCTGCCCGGCCAAGACACGAGCCGACCGCGCGCGGCAGCCAGCAACGCGCGAACGTCCTATATCCGGCTGATCGATCGCACAGGTCACGTATGGCGGACTGATGGGGTTGGCGTCCGACGTTTTCCCTTCAATCCTTCGCACGGAGAGTTGCTCTTCAAGGATGTCTCGGACGCCGACAGCTTCGGCGCAAAGGGCGGACTCAGTTCCGGCATCGTGAAGACGGTACTCGAGGATCGCGACGGGAATATCTGGCTGGGAACCGATGCTGGGGTCGACCGATTTCGCCGCGTCAATGTCCACCAGCTTGCGCCTCCCGTGGACCAGTTCGGCGGCACGGCGCTCGCACCTGCCGACGATGGCAGTATCTGGATCGGCACGGTACTAGGTAATGTGAGTTCGCCTCTCGATGGTCTGTGGAAATACGATGGCACGTTGAAACGCATACCCGTCGCCGGCCTCACCAAGGTCACGGCAGTCGACACCGATGTGCATGGATCGCTATGGATCGCCGGCCCTGAAGGCGTTTGGCGGCAAGAAGGGCCTGAGCAGTTTCGCAAGGTGGCGGAGCTCCCTAAAGGTACACGCGGGCAGGAGGTCCACGCGCTCACGGTCGACCTCGATGGCAACCCGTGGATTTCCGTGGTTCGCTCCGGGCTTTTTCGATATCGCGACGGCATCTGGGAGCGCAACGGCAATCTTCCGGCGCTGCCTGACCGGCGCCCCTATGTTCAAGCACTCGATCACGAAGGCCGTCTGTGGATTGGCTATGGGAACGGCACGCTTGCCATCGTCGAACGGGATAGGGTCAAGCTACTGGGTGCCGCGGACGGCCTGGACGTCGGTGGGATCGTCGCGCTCCATGTGGGGGCGCATACGGTTGTCGCTGGGGCGAATCGGGTCTCCGTGCTCGACCAGGGCCGTTTTCACGACGTCACGACGCCTGCGGACCCCGCGGTTCTCAGCGGGGTGACCGGCATCCTGGAATCGAAGGATGGGGACCTGTGGCTCGCTGGACTCAAGGGTGCGGTGAGGGTGAGCAAAGCGGACCTCGATCGTGCCATGCAGAACCAAAGCTTCGCGCTGCCATTCGAGTTGTTCGACGACGCGGACGGATTCCCAGGCATAGCGCACCGTATGCGGCCTGTCCCAACGATCATCCAAGGGAGCGATGGCCGCCTCTGGTTCGCCGGTCAACCCGGCATCGGTTGGCTGGATCCCGCTCACATCCAGCGCAACCCGGTTCCACCGTCGGCTTCCATCCGAAGCGTCACCGCAACCGGACAAACCTACTCTGCCCCGAGAACGCTTTCGCTCACCGCGGGCACTCGCGACTTGCAGGTTGATTACACCGCTCTGGATCTTTCCAGGCCTGACCGCATTCGCTTTCGCTACCGGCTTGATGGCCTGGATAAAGACTGGGTCGACGCAGGGTCGCGCCGACAGGCGTTCTATACCCATCTCGATCCCGGCCGTTACCACTTCCGAGTCGCTGCGTCGAACGAGGGCGGCAACTGGAGCAAATCGACAGCCGGACTTGAGATCGTTATCCCGCCGACCTTCGTTCAAACCAGGATGTTCGCGTCATTGTGCGTCGCGTCGGCACTCGCCATGCTGTGGTTGGCCTACATACTGCGCATGCGACAGCTGACCAACGGCCTGCGCTATCGGCTCGAAGAGCGAATCGCGGAACGCGAACGCATCGCGCGCGAACTGCACGATACGCTATTGCAAGGCATGCAAGGTCTGATCCTGAAGTTTCAGGCGGCGACGGAAGAGATTCCGCCCGGCACGCCAGCACGCCGGAATATGGAGCAGGCACTGGATCGTGCGGACGACATCTTGATCGAGGGGAGGGATCGGGTGAAGGATCTTCGGATCTCGCCTGCGTCGAGCCTCGATCTACCACAGGCTATCGGGACGATGGGTACGGAGCTGTCGGAGGAATACGCCATTCGTTTCAACCTGTCCGTCGAAGGAACGCCGAGGCCACTGGACCCGATCGTTCAAGAGGAGGCCCTTCGCATCGCTCACGAGGCGCTGACGAATGCCTTCCATCACGCACGCGCGGCGAAGATCGAAACCGAGATCATTTACCATCGCGCCGAACTTCGACTGCGGTTTCGCGACGACGGCTGCGGTATTGATAGTTCGATTCTCAAGTTGGGTCGACCTGATCACTGGGGTCTGCCGGGCATGCGCGAACGGGCCAGGAACATCCGGGCCACCCTCGAAGTGTGGAGTCGACAGGAAGCAGGTACTGAGATCGAGCTGAGGGTTCCAGCGCGCACAGCCTTTGCACGGAAGTACCTGCGTCGCGGTTGGTGGCTAGGCAGTGCCGTACGCGTGGAGTCATAGCGCAATGCCAGATGCGACGACGAATGGCAGGCGGATCCGGATCCTCACGGTGGATGACCATCCGATGCTGCGCGAAGGAATTGCGGCGGCCATCGCCCGGCAACCCGACATGATGCTGGTGGGTGAGGCAACCAATGGGCGTGAAGCCATCGATGCCTTTCGCGCGACGCATCCCGATGTGACGCTGATGGACCTGCAGATGCCGGTAATGAACGGCGTGGAGGCAATCACGGCAATTCGAGCAGAGTTTCCATCGGCACGGATCATCGTGTTGACGACGTACAAGGGCGATGTTTATGCGCTCCGCGCGTTGAAAGCCGGTGCGAGTGGATATCTGCTGAAGAGCGCACTGCGCAAGGAGATGATGGATGCGATCCGCACGGTCTTCGCAGGCCGTCCCTCAATCCCCGCCGAAATCGCGACGCAGATCGCTGAGCACGTGGCAGCGGATGCGCTCAGCGAGCGCGAGATCGAGGTACTCCAGTGCATTGCTCGAGGTGCGACCAACAAAGAGGTGGCGAACCGGCTTTGCATCTCCGAGGAGACAGTGAAAGTTCACATGAAGCACGTACTCGAAAAATTGGGCGCGAATGATCGGACGCGCGCGGTAACTATTGCGCTTGGCCGTGGGATCATCGAATTGTAGATTCTAAGCGGGCGGTGCCCTGGATTCTCCGTGTAACCAAGTCGCAGGGAGGAAACTTCCGTCCGCGTCCGGCTGATCACCGATTAGTCGGTGTTATCGAGGGTAGGATGACCGTACTTGCCCGCGTGCTTGACTTGGCACACTTCGAGGTGGTGCCAGAATGGTAAGAACTGGGGGTAAAACTTTATTCTTCGGTCGGCACAGGTCTCAGACGGTTTACTGATGCCTGTCACTCAATGACACGTGGTGCCATGCCGGCGCGAGAGGTATGCGGACCTTCCTCCCTTGCGCACGCACAATCACGATCCGCGCTCTGTCGTGGACGCGTGCCTTAGGTCGTCTTCCGCGTGGAGGTAGATCGATGTGGTGGCGATCGAGCTGTGGCGGAGATTCTGTTGAATGTAGTGGATGGGGGTGCCGGCATCCGCTTGATGCGAGGCTGCGGTATGGCGAAGCCAGTGCGTGGAGACGCAGCTTAGCTGGGCCGCCCGCATGGGCATCTCCTTCTCCCAGGAGCTCGCAACGCGCCGAAAGGTGTCCTTGACGACCAGGTACACGGCCGTGGGGGTCAACGGCTGCGCATGTCCGGCAATACCACAGATCAAAGGACAACGGCTCGTGGTATTGGGCTCTGCCGGAAGGCCGAGGAATGCTCGGTAGCGCGCATAGTCCTGCATCAGGGTATTGCTTAACGGAATCCGCCCTTCGACGCCGCCTTTGCCAACCACGTGGAGCCACCAGCGATCGCGCACGTACCGCAGGTCGCCTTCATGCGCCTGGGCCGCTTCGGAAACACGCAGGGCCGTGGCGTACAGCAGCCGCAGCACCCAGCGCGCCCGTTCGTAGCGTTGCCGCTCGCGCCGTGTGCCCTGCGGCCAGCACTCCACCGCCGCCAGGATATCCAGCCATAGGGGGTGATCGAGGAAGCGTTCAATGCGAGGTGCCGCACCTCGCCGATGCCGTCGGCGAGGCTGCAGAGCAAACGGTGAGCCGGCCAGATACCCCCCGCGCACTAGGTACTGGAACAAGCCCGCCAGGATACCCAGCGCTTGGCGGCGGCTGCGCTCGGATAAGGGACCAGCGAGCAGGCGACGGTGGTCGCCGCGTCGCCCCTGCGCGTCATCGCACCACGCCGGCGACGGGTCGGACAGAAACGCCTCATAGGCCAGGACGTCTTCGCGCGTCAGACTGGAGACCGCCTTGCCGCGCACTTGCGTGGCCCAGGCCAGCAGCCGTTCCGCCTCCTTGCGATAGCTACGCAGGGTATGCGGCGAATCGATGTATTCGGCCAACCACAGGCCGATAGCCGCCACATCGTCGTTCGCAGCGATTTGCCGTGGCACCTGCGCAGCGGCGCGGTTGCTCCCATGTACTCCCGACAAGGCGGCCGGCAAGGCCGAGGCGGTCGAGAGCAGCGTCAGAGTGGTCACAAGCTTTCCCATCTGCCAGGCGAGGGCAATACGCAGCGTACACCAGAAAGACTTTTGATTATGGGAGTTATCATAATTTTCTAGTCATAATCATTATGCAAATAACGTAATACTGTGATATACAGTCTGAAATTCCGCCAATTTCGAGCAGCAGAGCGACTGACAAGCCATGGCGCGCACGAGCGATACCCGCACCCTGACCCGCGCAGCGGCGGCTCGATTGGCGTCCGAGGGGCGCCCGCCGCACACCCTGACGGTGGACCAGATTTATGAGGTCATCCGCCAGGGAAGCCGCACCACTATTAACGACGAGCTCAAGCGCTGGAAAGCAGAGCGAGTCCAAGCTGACGCGTTGGCGGAAACGTTGCCTCCGACGATCGCGGAATCCATGCGTGCGCTATGGGCGACAGCCGCCGATCAGGCCAAACAGCAATTCGCCGCTGAGCGCGCCACCCTCGTCGAGGCACGCGAGGCGGCGCTGGCAAGTGGCCGCGAACAGGGCGAACTACTCGCGCAGACGCAGGCACAACGGGATGCCTTGGCCGAGCAAGTCGCTACGCTGACCGCTGCGCTGGAGGCGGCCCAGCGGGAACGTGCCGCGATGGAGGCCGCGCGCTCGGCCTCTGCTGCAGAAGCCGCGACGCTGCGCGAAACGCTCGACCAGGAGCGCCGCGATAGTGCGCGGGAACGAACCGAAGCCCGGGCAAGTCTTGAAGCTGCACAGACCACGCATCAAGGCGCACTCACCGAACAAGCGCAGGCGTTCCGCCAGGAACTCGATCGGACTACCGAGCGGTTGCAGCACACTGAAGCGCAGATGCTCAAGCAGATCGATGACGCGCGCGTGATTCAACGTCGCGCCGAAACTCGTCTGGCCAAGGCCCAGGAGCAGAACGCCAGCTTGCGCACCGAACTGGCCGAACTGCGGCAACGTGCCCATCGCGACCAACAGGAACTGGTGGCGGCGCAGCGCACGCTGACAACCCTGCAAAGCCGGCTCACCGAGGCCGAGGCCCTGGCCTCCGATCGGGAACGCGCCTTGATCACCCAGACCGCTCATGCGGAGGCCGCGCAGCGGGTGATCGGCACCTTGGAAGCGGCCCTGCAACGCCCCCGCCGCGCCCGATCCCAGCCGCCGGCGACATGATCCGACACGCTCGCACTACGAGTGCGCCGCCTCGCTATGCTCCTTGCCTAGGGGAAACACCATGACCACGACCTCACGGATTGAATGGACCGAGCAGACCTGGAATCCCACCATCGGGTGTACCAAGCTCTCTGCTGGCTGCAAGCATTGCTACGCCGAAACGCTGGCCAAGCGGCTGCAGGCGATGGGCCTGGACGCCTATCGCCAGGGCTTTCGCCTCAAGCTACTGCCCGAGCGCCTGGACGAACCGCGGCAACGCAAAAAGCCGACGATCTACTTCGTCAACTCAATGAGCGACCTGTTCCACGAGCGCATTCCCGATGATTTCCTGGATGCGGTCATGACTGTCATTCGGGACACGCCACAGCATCGCTATCAGATCCTCACCAAACGGCACGAACGCCTGGGCGCGTACTTCGCGACGCGCCCGGTGCCGAGCAATGTCTGGCTGGGCGTCTCCGTGGAAAATCGACGCCACGGTGTGCCGCGGATCGATGTGTTACGACACATCCCTGCGAAGATCCGCTTTCTCTCGTGCGAACCGCTGCTGGAAGACCTGGGAGCGCTGGATCTGACCGGCATCCACTGGGTAATCGTCGGCGGCGAATCGGGGCCGAAAGCACGCCCCATGCATCCGGACTGGGCGCGCGCGATTCGCGTGCAGTGCGAAACTCAGGGTGCGACCTTCTTCTTCAAGCAATGGGGCGGCTGGGGAGCCGACGGCAAGAGGCGCTCGAAGAAAGCCAACGGTCGCGACCTCGATGGCCGTCAATGGAATGGGATGCCCGAGACTGTGGCCTCCGTGGTGGCGTAGTTACATCCCGCGATATCCGACAGGGGAGGAACGGATGAACGGAGTCACGCACCAAGCCTTGGCACGCTACGAAGACCGGGAGCATTCGCTGGTCAAGCACACCATCCTGGCGTCCTATCTCGAACGTTGCCTGATGATCATCGGGCAGCGATGGAACAAAATCGCCTACATCGATTGCTTCGCCGGCCCATGGAAATCGTCTACCGACGACCTGTCTGACACGTCGCCAGGCATCGCGATTCGCCTCATGGCCGCCTGCCAGGCCCAGCTGCGCGAGAAACTGCAGCGACACGTTCAGATTCGCTCGATCTTCGTGGAATCGGATACCGAACGCGCGGACCTGCTTGATGCCCATGTCGAGCACGCGCCATCGAATATCGTCCGCCCGGAAATCTGGCGTACATCCTTCGAAGAGGCGATCCCAGGCATCCTGCGCTGGCTGCAGCCCGACGAATTCGCTTTCGTGTTCGTCGATCCCTTCGGATGGAAAGGCGTCATCGAACCAGCAGTGCTCGCGCCATTTCTGAGGCGCACGCACACAGAGCTGCTGATCAATTTCATGTGGAACTTTATCAATCTGGCAACCGGCTTGCCAGAGCAAGAGGCCAACCTAACCGCAGTCTTCAATGGCGAAGAATGGCGCGACGCCATGGCTCAGGGTGGTGAGGCCAAACAACGGGAATTGATGCGCCTATACCGACGCAAGCTCGTCGATGTGTGCAACGGGCAAGGCGGTGAGCGGCTACGCACAGCCATGCTGCCCGTCGAGTACATCAATAAGAAGAAGGTGATCTTCTATTTGGTGTACGCCACCCACAATGCGACTGGTTTGGCCGTGTTCTGGGAAGAGGCAGAGAAGACCGCACAACAGCAGACGCGGCTCAAGCTGCAACATCGACTAGATAAGCGAGCCGAGAAGCTTGGACAGGGCGATTTCTTCAACGCTGACGATCATGAAGATGAGCCGACGATCCCATCCTACAATTTGAAGCTGGCTTGGCTGCGACGGCTTCCCGAGGTAGGTGACACCCTGATCGTCGACATGATTGCCATGGCGGACTTGATCGAGGAAACCGACGGTTTGCTCTCTGAGCTACAGGCAGCGCTCGGAGAGCTGATCAAGGACGGCATCGTCGAAAACACACACGCCAAGCGGCCACGCACAGTCAACGTGGTGAATTTCCGTAAGAGCGAGGTGCTGCGACGCCTGAAATCTCAGGCCTCGCAGCAGGGGTGAGGGGACATCGAGCATGGAAATCCGCTAACAAGCTAATTTTAAAAGAGAATCGGATTTCTGCTTATCAAAATTACACGTATCTCGGCTCAATCCCAAGTACGGTGCAGGTATCACGCACTATTCGCCTGACAACGCGCGAACGCGAAACCCTGCGCGGCTTGCTGTCCGACCGCCCACCTAAGGCCATCGCTGCCGACCTTGGCATCAGCGACAAGACGCTGTACCGCCATCGCGCCAACCTGATGGAAAAGCTCGGTGCTCGTACTCATGGGGATTTGGTGCGCATCGTGCGTGAACGCGGCTTGCTAATTGATCTGTGAGCTGATCCCGTGATCGCGCGGTAGCGAAGCAATCTGCGGGCATCACATTCTATTCCCCTATTCAGGGGCGACCGCATCAGAGCTCCTAACGCACATTCGTAACAGCCAGTTGAGCGTCAATCCCCCCAAAATCAATCTGACACCGGATAACTTCCCATTATCCGGTGTCAGTTTCCATGCCTCGACCATCTGTTCGTTCAGTTGAAGTATTACGCAATTACGTGGTATGTAATACATTACGAAATATGAAGGAGGACGTGCGATGGCCCGTGGCGGGGTATACAAGACCGAGATCGAGAAAGCCCGTAACGCCTTGCTGGCCGAGGGGAGACACCCTTCGGTCGACGCGGTGCGGGTGGCGTTGGGCAACACCGGCTCGAAAACGACCATTCACCGCTACCTCAAGGAACTGGAGGCCGAGGATGCCGCCGGCGTGGGCGGCAAGTTCCCGATCAGCGAAACCCTGGCCGACCTGGTCAGCCGATTGGCCGGGCGGCTCCAGGAGGAGGCGGACGCCAAGATTGCTGAGGCAACTGCCCGTTACGAGACTCAGCGGAAGGAGCTCACCGCCCAACTGGAGCAGGTGCGACAGGAGGCGACATCCGTTCGTGCCGATCAGGAGCGCACGGCGATGGCGCTGCGCGAAGAACAAGCACAGCACGAGGTCACACGCCAGGCGCGGCTCGATGCGACATTGCGGCTGCGGCAACTGGAAGAACGGGTCAGCGGTTTGACTGCTCGTGTAGCCGAACACGAAGCGCACGCGCAGTCGCTGGAGGAGAAGCACACGCATGCCCGCGAAGCGCTGGAGCACTATCGGACATCCGTGAAGGAGCAGCGGGAGCAAGAACAGCGCCGACACGAACACCAGATCCAGGAGCTGCAGGTCGCGCTGCGCCAGGCCAACGAAGCTCTTACGGGCAAAAATCACGAGCTTCTGCAGCTCAATCGCGACAACGGGCGCCTGACGGAACACAACGCGCGCCTAGGCAAGGAAGTGCAGCAAGCACAAAGCGCCGTGCGTGCGGCGCACGACGAGGTGGCTACGCTCAAGCCCGCGGTGGCGGAATTGGCCAGCCTGCGTGCGACATGGAGCCACGATGTCCAAGCGCTCGAACGTGCGCGCCTCGATCTGGAAGTTGCGGCCCAGGCGCTCGAACGGGAAAGGGCGGCACGGCAGGAAGCCGAAGGTCGAGCCGCATCGACGCAGGCCCGGCTGGACACGCTGGAAGAGGTCTTGTCCAAGCTGCAGCTTGCATCCACGTCGGCGCCATCTGCCACCACCGCGCCGCCAGGTTGATCGGCCTGGCGGTTTCGGCGTGCAGCCGCGATTAGCAGGTATCCCTTGATCTTGCCAATTTTAGCAAAGCGTTACTAATCGTTTATAAACAATGATTTAGGCGAGAGATGAGCGTTTTCGCACGAATCTCGGCCATCTCTCAGTATGGGTGCGGGCATCCACGCCTCCTATTTCCCCCCGGAGCAGACACCCCGCAACCCGGAAGAGATTTTGCAGTGAGCCAGCCGAAGGCGAGCGCGTGGAACGCGCGTCTCTAGGCCGCGCGTAGATCTACGATCGCGTCATATATCGTCATCGGCCGCACCTCTCGATTCCCGATCCTTCGGTGGTACCCTCTTCCAGCCGAACCGCTTTTGAAGGGGCAGGGGAATGCCGCAATCTTCGTTTCCGCCGGGTCTGCCGCTGGTCGTACGTCCTCGCTCCCGCGCTGTTCGGGCTTCGGCGCTCGATACCCGTATTTTTCTCTCCGTGCTCGCCGCGCTTTCGGCCTTCGGCCTTTTGGTGTTGCTCGTCCTTTTCGTGGCCTTTCAGGTACACCGGGCGCATCAGCGTGCCCTGATGCAAAGCCTTGTGGACTACGCGCAGCAGAGTTTGCGTGCTGGCCAGCAGCAGGCGGTTGCGGATGCGCAGCAACGCGATCTGGCTGTGCGCCGAACTGCCGAAGCGCAAATGCTTCAGGTCGAACACCGGACGCTCGCCGTCAACGAGCGCTGTATGGGCGGCATGGTGGTCCGGCAGGTGGGGAGTGCTTACACCCAGCTGGGCGTCCCCGGCGATCCTGTGCGTTGTCAGGGGCGGCTTGCGGATCGGCCGATTCACTAGCGCTTGACTAAGTACAGGATCGGCCGTTGGTTCCGCTTCCCGGCTTGGGCTTCTTGCGTTGATTCGTTCTCGCGCATCCATCGCGCGAATTGCGCGGCTGTCTCTGGCCGTACGCACATGGTGACGCCGTGCGGCGCTTTCAGCAGCGCACCGCGAATCCGCCAGCCTGTCCACGGACCCCGCAGGTCGACGTGTGACGTTGCTATCCCGTACCTAAGGGCGGCGAGTTCGTGCAGTGACACCACGCCTGTCGGTGTGGTGAATTCCTGACGTTCCTCGTCATAACGCCACGGCAAGCGGCTGCGGTTGCGCGCCATGTGTCCTTCTCGTGTCGATCGACAGCATCCAAGCAAGCGCTGTGCCAAGCCACCGCAGCAGCTTTGCGCAAGTTGACATAATATACATTATGCGAAATTAAGGAGGCGTCCGATGAGGTGGCAGGAACAACCGCCGGACGCGCTCTGGCTCGCCCTGTGGGCCGTCCTCGGCGTGCTGATCGTCGTCTGTCACGCCACCGCGCA
>Ga0187815_10000376_pt1 | contig 21787 bp, 21 predicted proteins | sample NC_S_5_FD_132962 | JGI IMG/M metagenome (GOLD analysis project Ga0187815, IMG submission 132962) | Wetland sediment microbial communities from Neuse River Estuary, North Carolina, USA - ASW-S_5 | ecosystem: Environmental > Aquatic > Freshwater > Wetlands > Sediment | place: USA: North Carolina...
AAAGTACAAGCTCACGGACCCGGCTCTGCTCGAGTTGGCGAAGATCGTTCGGGTCGCCGACGGAGGGTCGGGTATAGAACCCGAAGCGCCCGGCCTCGAGGCCGCCGCCACGGGGTTCCGGATAGTCGCGAAAGACGACCTTGACAACCAACGTCTCCAATTCCCACTCTACGACGCGCTGTATGCCTACTGTCGATGGAAGGTGGAGCAGGGCGGCAAGCTCGAACACACCGGCCACGTGTCCTCGAAGTAACGCCTGTGTTTCTGACGGGATCCAGAATCCGGGACCTCTCCTCGGATCTGTGCGAGTGATGGCATGACGAGGAGCTCTGCCCTCCCGATACCCGCTGGCCGGTCGACCCGACACGATCGATGGCTCCTGATGGGGGCCCGAACCGCCCGCGGATTCGGGGCGGGCGCGCTCTCGATCGTTATCGCGCTCGACCTTTCGGGGGCGGGATACTCGTCCTTTGCCATCGGAATCCTCCTCGGTCTCGCACTAGGGGGCGCGGCGGGTTGGGCGATTGCCGTTCCTCGCCTCGAGTTACGCTGGCGACGTCGCTCAGTCTTCCTCCTCTCGGCGCTGGCGTTGGCGGCAGGCGGGGGACTGCTCTGGTTCGACATTTCGAACCCTGCGATCCTTCTCGCGGCCCTTCTCCTGGGCGGCATCGTGGCCGGCGGGGCCGACGTAAGTCCTCTCGGTGCGCTCGAGCAGGCCGCTCTGGCGGGTACCACCGAAGATCGCGTTCGGACCCAGACCTATGCCGTTTACAACTTGCTGGGGTACGTCGGAATTGCGGTGGGCGCGCTCGCTGCTGGCCCGCTGAGCGCGCTGAATGGGCCCGCGCTCGCCGGATTTCCTACCGGGCCTCACGACACGACGATGCTGTTCTACGGGCTCCTCGGACTCGGCTTGGTTCCTGCCTACCGAAGCCTATCGAGCGACGTTGACCGACTCGCGGTCAAGGAGCTACCTACTCCGCTCTCCCCGACCAGTCGACCGATCGTCTACTCCCTCTCGGCCCTCTTCTCGGTGGACGCCTTCGCCGGCGGGCTGATCGTGAACAGCCTGGTGGTCTACTACTTCTCTACCCGATTCAACCCCGGGATCGACACACTGGGCCTCGTGTTCTTCCTGAGCAATCTGGCCGCAGGGTTGTCGCTGGTCCTGGCCGCTCCGCTCGCCCGACGCTTCGGTCTGGTGAACACCATGGTGTTCAGCCACATCCCGTCGAACGTGTTCCTCATCCTGGTGGTTTTCGCCCCCACATTTCTGATCGCTTCGATTCTTTGGATCGCTCGTGCGACGCTCTCCCAGATGGATGTCCCGACACGCCAGTCGTACACCCAGGCCATAGTGCCCCCGGAGGACCGTGCAGCGGCCGCCGGTTATACGACAGCGGCACGCAGCTGTCAGGCGTTCGGCGCGCCGGTCACCGGATCGTTCCTCGCGGCCGGGGGACCTTGGATCGCCGCTCCGTTCGCCCTCGCCGGATCGGTGAAGATTGCTTATGACGTCGCCGTCTACTCTCGATTCCGAAAGCTCCGCCCGCCTGAAGAGGGGTGAGCTTTCTTTCACCAAGGGGTGGGTGCAAGCTCGGTAGCACCCACTTCTCCCTCGAAAGAACAATGGGTGATTCGCGGGTAGTAGGTCTACTCTCGAGGCCTGGGGCTTGGTCCGGTAGATGTCATGTCGAGTTCGGTCACCAGTCTCCAGATCGAGTTCTCTGCGATTGGGAGTAGACTCATCAACCTGCTTGCAATCTTCTTCTCAAACAGCGTTCTGAAAGCGCTTAGGAACTCATGCCTGGGATTCCCAAAGTCTCAAAATTCGATCGCATCCGCGCGACGGCGCGTCTCGCTGTTCCAACCGCAGAGAGAGTCCGGTTTCTCAAAGAGACAATTTCCATTTTCCGGAACTGGCCAACTGTGGCGCTCTTGCGCGCTGGCTTTCGATCGAAGGCAACTCTGGTGCTTGTGACCGGCGACACACTGACGGTTAACCGTCAAACCCTTCACCAAGCCTTATTGTCTAACCCCAAGGTTTGGCGAGCACGGTTCGATTCCCTGTGTCGTGTCGCCCCAGTGATAAGCGACAAAGATTTCGTGGGGACGCGACTCGATCCGAAGCTTTTCCCTGGCGCCGCGCCTAACCGAATTGAGGGTCCCCCGGAGGTCAAGCTTTGGTTCGACTCCACGCAGGAGTGGGTCAACAGCGTCGACTCCCTTGCAGTTCACTTTCTGAGGAAGAACCCGGCCGGGCCGGGCCTGTACAGTCGTCTGGACGTCATCGACAAAGATGTCGTCGATATTGGTGCTAATATCGCTGATTCCGCGCTCTACTTTGCGGCTCGCGGAGCGCACCATGTGTACGCGTTCGAACCGTTTCCTCGTACATGTGTCATCGCCAAGCGAAACATCGACCGGTCACCCTTTCGCGAACGGATAACGCTCTTGAATGAGGGTTCAGGGGACCGAAAATCGACCATCACGATTGATCCGGGCGTCGATAGCTCGCTTTGGAGCAATCTCACGGCCTCCGCGACCGGACTCGAAGTCCCGATTTCGACCCTTTCGGATATCACTTCGAAGTTCGGACTCCGAGACGCCGTACTGAAGATGAACTGTGAAGGCTGTGAATACCCTACCCTTTTGGGCGCTCCAACGGAGACCCGGAGGGCCTTCGGACAGTTGGCAATCGAGTATCACTACGGTTGCCGGGAACTCGTTCGAGTGCTCAAGCGGGACGGCTTTCGCGTGAAGCACACTTCTCCGATTCTCTTCAACAACCCGTTTTCGGTTTTCGGGGACCAGATGCTTGCGGGCAGCATCCTTGCAAGAGGAAAAACCACTCGGACATGAGCATCTTCCCTCGGCGATGTTACCACGTCAGTTCGCTCACGCGACGGGCCGACTAACGACCGATGTATTCAAGCGCGTCGTAAAGGAGCGATTTGGTTTTCATATCCACGATCCGGCGTTCTCGAAGCATTCGACGGACGCGACTCGCGGGCAACAGTCGTCTCGTCATGTTCTCCGTAAGGTCGAGGTCTTGGCGGCGGACCGTCGGGTGACACTCGGCGATGAAGTGAAATTGTGTTTCTACTTCCCAGCCCGGGGCCGGAAGAACTTCTCCAATCTCGACGAGTTTTTCCACGACGAGACCTGCCTCCTCTCGAACTTCCCGAACAGCAGCTTGCCTGGGCGTTTCGTTGGGGTGCAACCCGCCACCCGGAACCTCCCACACACGCCGGTTCATGGCCGCCCGCCATTGTTCGAGGAGCATGATGTAGGCGGTTCGGCCTTTTCTGACAATTGGGGCCACAATGACCCCGTTCTCGTGGGTAATCAGCGGAAAGTTCCTGAGCTTCCCCCCATGTGGGAGTGCAATGTCCGTTTCTCGGAGGCTGACGTGCCCGTTCTGATAAGTGACCGGCATACTATCCCGAATCCGACGCCGAGGGCCTCCCCGGATGGTAAACGAAGTTGGTCTCAGCGTCCCGAAGCCGGGGATGGACTCTGTCCTTGTCGGACACGATTGGGTTCGTGAATCCGCCAGGCCACCGAATCCCGATCTCAGGATCGTTCCAGAGGATTCCCCGCTCGTGGGGCTTGGAGTATTCCGCGGTCGTCTTGTAGGCGAGTTCAGAGTGGTCTTCCAGGGCCACCACGCCCGCCGCAAACCCGGGCGGAATCCACAGAATCGACCCCTTATCCCTGGAGAGCAGGGCCCCGGTCCACTTACCAAAGCTCGGGGACCCTTTTCGGATGTCGACCGCGACCTCGTATAGAGACCCGGAGAGCGCACGCAGCAACTTCCCTTGGGCCGCGGGCGCGAGCTGATAGTGCAGCCCTCGGATCACCCCCCTCTGGGACAACGAGCAGTTGTCCTGGCAGAATTCGCCGGGTATCCCTGCCTTGACGAACTCCGATTTCTTGTACGTCTCCATGAAGAACCCACGGTCGTCGTCGAACCGTGTGGGAGTAATCAAGAGAACATCGGGGATGTCGAGTTTCGCTATCTGAAACGGCATGGTCACTCTATAGAATCCTGCCGCGGAGCTCCACGTCGTGAACGACCTGCTGGTACTCCTGGAGACGCTTGTACCACTGGATGGTTACGGTCTTTTCATCCGAGGCAATGACTCCTTTCTTCAATCCATTGAAGACTTCGCGAGCTCCATCCGTCGGAGTGAACTTCGGCTTGAAACCTAGCGTTGTCCGAATCTTATCAAAGTTCACGGTGTAGCTTCGGAAGTCCGGCGAGCCATACCACTTGTATCGGAAGGGGGCTCCCACGCTCTTCGAAGCCATCCGAGCGAGCTCAAAGATTTGGTAGTTCTGGTCGTTGGAGCCCGCATTGAACACCTGCCCGTTGACGAGGTCGGGTTCGGCTTTGAGGACCGAGATGAATGCCCGACAAGTGTCCTTGATGTGAATGATGGGACGGACCTGGGTCCCGTCGCGCATAATCGGGAGCTTCCCGCCCTTGAACACGCTCAATACCATGTTGTTGAATGCGATGTCGAACCGCATCCTCTTCGAGATCCCATAGACGGACGACTGCCGAAGGGCCGTCACGCAGAATTTCTTGTTCGCTAAAGGCAGCGCGCCCGCTTCCCAGAGAGCGTTCGCCTTCGCGTAAGTCGTAAGGGGATGGACCCTCGTTTTTTCGGTACAGACCCTGTTCTTGAGGCCGTAGACGCTGGCCGACGATGCGAGAAGGTACCGTCGGACACCCCTCTTTCGGGCGAACTTCGACATCCGCACTCGAGCCCGGTAGTTGATGTCGAGGGTCATCTCGGGGTTCAACTCGCCGACCGGGTCGTTCGAGAGGGCGGCCATGTCAATCACGGCGTCGACCCCGCGCATGATGGACGAATCTACCCAGCGAGTGTCGCCCTTCACCAACCGGATTTGGTCAGAGATTTCCTCGAGGCTCTCTTTTCCGAAGAAGAACCGATCCAGGATGGTGACATCGAAACCCTCGTCGAGCAGCATCCTGGTGAGTACTGATCCAACGTAACCCGCACCGCCTGTGACGAGAACCCTCACTCTTCCGCCTCGAGATGTCTACGACATCATCAAACGTTGTGATGTTGTGACCATTACAAGTATAAATAGTAGATATCTAGAGTGTGCCACTGTCCTGAATGCAGCATCGAAAGGGGGTGGTCTTAGCGGGAGGCACTGGCACACGCCTTCACCCGTACACGTACGCGATCAACAAGCACCTTCTGCCTGTGTTCGACCGGCCGATGGTCGCCTACCCCATCCAGACTCTGCGTGACCTTGGGGTGAGCCGAATTTGTGTCGTCACAGGCGATGAGCATCTTCCGGACTTCCGCGCTGTTCTAGGGTCAGGGGGCCGTTTCGGTGTCTCGTTGACGTTCCGGGGGCAGAAGGCGCCCCAGGGTGTCGCGCACGCCCTTCTACAATCGGAAGGGTTCTTCCAAGGGCAGAAGGTGGTCGCGGTTCTGGGCGACGATGTCTTCGACAAAGTCCAACTAGCTTCCGAGGCCTTCGTGGACGACAACGCCTACGCCTTCGTGACCAAGGCTACCGACGAAGCAAATTTGGCCGTCGCCGAGATCGAGCCCTCGGGCCAAATCATACGAATCGAGCAAAAGTCCCCTCGCTCGAGGTCCAACATGATGGTGGTGGGTCTCTATGTCTACCCTCCCGACGTGTTCGATGTCATCCGGGGCATTCGCCCGAGTTCGAGGGGGGAGCTCGAGATTTCGACCGTTTCCGATTGGTACGTCCAGCACGGGCGAATGAAGTCGGTAATAACCGACGCGTTTGTCGCCGATGCTGGCACCGAAGATGGTTTCAAGCGGGCCACGCTGTTTTCGGCCCGAAAATCGGGTTTGCTCAAGGGGTGACAACATGGACCGGCTCCTAATCATCGGCGCGAGCGGACTCGTGGGGAGCAGGATGTCTAAGCTCGCGGAAGGCAAGTTCGAGGTTTCCGGGACCTACTTCTCCCACCCGATGAACGGCCCGAACCTCTACACCCTTGACACGCGAGACCGGTCGGCTGTCCTCAAGCTCATCGAGAAGGTTAAACCGGATTTCGTCGTCGACACGCATTCTTTGAATAATGTAGACTACGCAGAACTTCACAGGAACGAGGCCTGGGACATCAACGTCGACGGTTCCCGGAATCTCGCGGAGGCTGCCAAACAGTTCGGGTCCAAGTACATCTTTCTCTCAACAGACTACGTGTTCGACGGTCGCAAGCTGAAGTACACAGAGAAGGACAAACCCCATCCTCTGAGCTACTTCGCGATGACCCGCGTTGTGACCGAGCAGATGCTCGAGGCATTCGACATGAACTATGTAGTTGCGCGGACCGCAGTCGTCTATGGGCTCGGCGGATTGAATAAGGTGAGTTTCGCCGTGTGGCTGATTAACAAGCTCCGTGCCGGCGAGGCGGTGACAATCGTTAACGACCAGAAGAACAACCCGACCTTCGCGGACAATCTGGTGGCTCAACTAATGGCGCTCTACGAGAAGGACGCCACAGGCCTATTCCACGTTACTGGCAGTCAGTGTATCAGCCGCTTCGATTTTTCCAAGGAGATTGCGAAGCAGTTTGATTTGGACGTAGGATTGATCAGGCCGATCACGACCCCGGAACTTCGCCAGATTGCCCCGCGAGCCGCCACAGTAAACATGTCCAGTGCGAAGGTGGAACGGCTCACTGGAATCCCGACTCTCAATGTACAAGAGGGACTCCATCAACTCCACGAACAAATGGAGGGATGACCGACCTTCCACACCGCAGAACCATCTTCTCCGACTGATGTCTTCTTGAAGGTCCGAGACCCATTGGGACGGTAGCGAGGTCCCCTGGTGAACGAAAGTGAATCGGCCACCTCGGCGGACCCTGTTCCTTACATCAGCGTGGTGCTAGTGTTCCACACTCGACTCAATTTTCTTTCCTTGGCCCTCACCTCGATTCTCGAACAGACGCTCCCCGGGGACCAATTTGAGGTTCTGGTCGTCGGCCCGAAACGCCCTGAGGGCCTGGTCGATCGGCCCTCGAGCCCACTGGTTCGGTTTGTCGAATGCGCGGAGGCTGAACTAGGGAACAAAATCGCCGCAGGAATCCGACGATCACAGGGAGAGGTCATCGCATTCCTTGAGGATGATGATCTCTTCGAACCCGACAAGCTTTCCTTCGTCCGAGATGCATTCCTTTCCGATTCGAATCTCGCCTACTTGCAGAACGGCTACCGGACCATCGACGAAAGGGGTCGGTGGATTTCTCGAAAGGGTCCAGACGAACGGGCTATGGAACGCTGGGCCCGGCGAGGGAAAGTGTTGATTTCCGGCCGGCCGACGGATTCTGAACTCCGTCAATTCTCCCACATTCCTGCGGGGTTCAATAACAGTTCAATCGCCGTACGTCGCCGGCTTGTGAGACCGCATTTGCCCCTGCTAGAGTCCGTGGACACATTGGTGGATGTGACTCTCCTCTATGGCGCGTTGGTACAACGCTGCCACCTTTGCCTGGACCCGCGCCCTCTTACACGCTTGCGGAAGCATGCTTCCAGTAACTCCGACCCGCGGTCAACGAGCGAGCTTGACCAACTGTCCCGACTGCGGGCCTTCTCCCAGGCCGCCCGAAGTCGTCGTCGCCTTCTCCTCGAATTCGTTCGCGAAAACGGCTCCCCCGCGGTCGTGCGTGCCATCGAAGGACAGTGGGCAATCAACGAAATCTTCCTCAACCTCCGGGATTCTCGCTATCGCTTCTCCGACCGCGCTCGCTCGTTGCTGAACGGCCTCCGCCGAGTTCGGACCTTTGAGGAACAGAACTACATCCTGGCAATCCCTCTTGCGGCCCTCGTCATTCTGACGGGACGGTTCGGCCCTAGGCTCTATATCCGGGTCCGGCGGCGCTTCTACTTGCAGACCCAATGACCTTGAGCTCTCTATGACCGTTGAGAGATTGACAAAGTCGTAGCTGTCCATCAGGACCCCAGCCTGTAGTCTATCGGGTTCGGGGCTCCCTCAGAAGGCAGCTCGGAGTTAATAAACGCCGGAGTCGGCCGGTATCGCTACTCGCGGGGGTTTAGCCCTAGAAAGGGTAATACCCTTGGACAAGACCTTTTAATCCTCCTTCGGACCACTGAGAGCCAATTCACGACGAAGGATAAGCGAAACCGGGTGGTCGCCAATGCGTTTGGAATCCAGTCGGATGGCCCGTGACTGATCGAGGTCGCGTCGGCAACGAAGCAATCGTTCCGACGCTTTCGATTGTTCTAGGAACGCTCAACGAACGAGCCGCCCTCCCAGAGCTCATCGGGCGGCTCAACTGCCTAGAGCTGCCGCCTCACGAGTTGATAGTCGTCGATGATGGGAGCACGGATGGAACTCGGGAATACGTCCATGACCTGGCGACAACAGATTCCCGCGTCAGGCTGCTGTGTCACAACGGGCCTCGTACTCTAATCCCAGCTCAGACCGAAGGAATTGAGGCCGCACGCGCTAATTTCGTCGTTATCATGGACTCTGACCTGCAACATCCTCCTGAGAAGATTCCCGAAATCTACCGGCACCTCAGTGGGGGAGCGGGGCTCGTAATCGCGAGTCGGTATGACCCCGCTGGATCGGCGGGCGACCGTTCTCCATTTAGGAGCGTGATCTCCAAGGGAGCTGAATTCATTGTCAAACTATTGATACGAGAGGCGCGCCCGGTTTCGGACCCCCTTTCAGGATTTTACGGGCTCCGGAGGAGCCTCTTCCGTCCACCGGTGCCGATGCATAAGGGATACCATATGTTGCCGTATCTCCTAGTCCTCTGTTCGGGTACGAAGATCCGGGAAGTCCCCTATCTGTTTGGCCTTCGGCTCAATGGAAAGAGCAAGGTCACTCAGAATCTCGAATTCATTCGGATTTTTCTCGGTCAAATGCTGATCACCGTCAGGATCCGGTCGGCTCTCGGAAAGCGGAACCCTTCACGGAAAGAGATTCGGCCGAAGCCAGACTTCTCGAAAGACTCACCCGCTAGCGCGTTCGTGAATTCCTCTTCAGCGCGACCCAAGCCCGATACAACCTTTTCGGGTTCATTCACGGTACGCCCTTCCCACCCCCCAGGTTCTCGGGACGTCCGCCGGGAAGACTCACTACATGGACACGACTCGCCTTAACCGAACAGCCGCAATCCAGCGGACCCTTTGCCCCAACGGCGGACCGCCTACTCGTAAACCAATCCTCTCTCACACAGTTTGGCCCGGGGACCCGAGCAGGGACGGAGGGTCGCAGAAGATTGCCGGACGGTCGCCCGGCGGGGTGGCGGTCTGTCGCGCCTGCGGGGCGGGCAGCCGCGAACCGCCCGCTTCACGTGCGACGATGAGAATTGACTAACACTTATTTGATTCCGGTAGCTGACGTCCCCCGAGTGTCTCGTTTCGTCCAAGCTTACGCGACGCGATTCCAAGAGGTTCGGACACGGATGCAAGCGGACGCAGACACCAGACACCAGCCCCGTCTGAACCAGGAGCTGCGTGACGGAAGGGCCCGGTCTCAATCGCGCTCGCTATCGATCGTGGTCTGCGCGTACAACGAAGAGAACAACATCGAGCACATGCTTCGAGCGGTCGCAAACCAACGCGGGCCGTCGTTTCACGTCCTTGAGATCATTGTGGTTGCGAGCGGTTGCACGGATCGGACTGTGGAAATCGTCCATTCTGTAGCGTCGACAGACTCACGTGTTATCCCGATTGTTCAACTAAGACGAGAGGGTAAGGTTGCGGCATTGAGGGTTGGACTCGGAAGAGCAACGGCTGAGATCGTACTCGTCGAGGGCGCCGACACCCTGCCCGCCTCCGGGGCCTACGAAGAAGTGGCGCAGGGCTTCGCTGATGAGACGGTTCAGTTGGTCTGCTGTCACCCCGTTCCCTCGGAACAAGTGCGGTCGTTCACTCGTGCGATGTCGGTGACCCTCTGGGATCTCCACCACGAAGTATCATTGATAGCGCCGAAGCCGGGCGAGGCCTATGCCATCCGCAGGGAAACGAGCCGACTCCTGACGGGTTTCGAAGATGACGACTGGTTGATCGGTGCTCTCGTACGGAACAACACGGTAAAGGGAGTGTACGCCCCAAATGCAATTGTCTACAATCGAGTCCCTGGAACCATCCGGGAGCTGGTGATGCAGCGATCTCGCATAAACGGCCAGGGGTATCGACTTCGATCGTCAAAGGGACTATCCACGGCGACCGGGGATCCGCGTATCATGATTCGAGCGTTCCAGAACCAATTGAAGGCTCACCCCCAGAGCGTCCTCCCCCTCGCCGGTCTCGCGTGCGTCGAAATTGCGGCGCGGGTCTGGGCTCGTGCCGCATCATTACGCGAAGGTTCCTCCGCCCCAATCTGGACGCGCTTGGAAACGACGAAAGGCAGGATCGAGCCGAAGGTTGCAACGAACGAGAACCATCATGGTCGCGGCTCTCCAGAGACATTCCGACCGAAGGACCCAACCATTGACCAGCGGGTCAAGTGACGAGCGTCACGGTCATCCAGAACGGTGGGGACGAACGTCGAATGGTCCCGGAACCCGGCCCACCCATCGACTCCGAACATGTGAAGTTGAAGAGTCCCGCCGGGTCGCCGCTGGGCACGGCGAAGCTCCATGCGATTTGGGCAAAGCTCCCGCTCGTTCTCCGTCGTGTCTGGCCCGCCCTCCTAGTGGGAGTAGCCATTCGTCTCATTCTCGCGCCTATTTCACTGAATACTGACCTGATGGTCTTCGCTCAATCGTCCGCCTCGATGTTGTACGGTCAGGGACCCTACTCTCATCCAGAGGTGTATCCTCCATTTTGGGTATTCTACTTGAATGCAGTTGGTCGTGCAACCGCATTGATTGTTCCGGGGCCTTTGTGGTTCTCCACAAACACTCAGCTCCAATCACTGTATCTTGCGTCCAGTACCCTGACACCGGAGTACGCTCTCACGACCGTCTACGTTGTCATCGAGAAATCGTCGCTCATGCTCTTTGATTTAGGCACGGCGTTCTTGCTCTACCACATTGCGGTTCGCCAGAGCGGTCAAACGGCCGCTGGAGTCGGTGTATTCGCATTGTGGTTTCTGAATCCCTACGTGATCATCCTCAGTTCGGTCCATGGCTCATATGACGTTGTCCCTACCTTCTGCGCGTTGGCAGCCTTCGTCCTCGCTTTGGAACGGCTTCCTCTGGTTTCGGGTTTGGCAATCGCGTCCGCGGTTTTACTTGGAGTGTTCCCCATCTTTCTCGTACCGCTACTTGTCGTGGTCGTTTGGAAAACTCTTCGAATCTCCGCATCCGGCCCTTGGAAGTCTCTCCTTCAGTTCGTTGGGGGATTAGCGGTTCCCACAGTTGCCGTTCTCGCGGCACCGGATCTAATTTCGAGTTATTTTTCGTCTGCGCTTGTGGGGCCGAGTCGAGGCACCGGATTGTATCAGGGGTTTGGATTCTGGGGAGTTTTTTCGATACCTGGCCTCAAAGGAACTGACCGCTGGCTTTCAGATCTACCCGGGACTTGGACTCTGGCTGCCTTCGCCGTTGTGGCATTCGCAATCGCTCTGGTGGTGGCCTTCCACTTCTTGCGCACCGCGCATTCCGAATCGGTGACCGGCAGATTCTGGATTTTGGCGGTTACGGCTACCACCATGGGAGTGTTCGTGATTCCCGAAACGTTCCAGCCCCAGTATGTTGTGTGGGTCCTCCCATTTGTCGCGTTATTGACCGTGGGCAATCGGTGGTTCAAGATCATCTATGTCCTACTCTCTGCGGTTCCGGCCCTGTTCTACTTCGTCCTTGCGGGACCGTTCCTGAACTTTCTGCCACTATGGTACAACTACCACCTAGTGAGTTTTGGCGAAATCGATGCGTCCGTTCGCTTCTGGGTCGGGATTCAGGACATCACTTTTCCGGCTATGTTCATCCCAGCTTTCGTGACCACGGTAATACTCGCCGTCCTCACCTTCAAGGAACTGTTCAAGGGGCGAGTTTCTTCGGCCGGTGCCGGAGGTCCGCGGAGATGAAGGTAACCTTCACCACTATTCTTCAGTGGATGGTCCTCGTGGTTGTCGTCGTGCTAATCTTTTCCGAAACTGCGGTCTACGTCCCTCCACTGAAAGCAACACGTAGTTTCACGGTTTCGTTTCAGGCCCGCCCCGGGGAAGTTTTGGTTCAATCGAATCTGTGGTCCTCGTACACCGGCACTTATCGCCAGTCCGTTGACTGGGCCAACGACACTTCCACCGTGCGGACGATATACTATTTCTATGACCCCGACTACCCAACGTCCTTCTCGAATCTCAACAGCTGGTACGGCGTACCTCAGTACCTGAATATCGTCTCTTCGAATCGCGACCTGTCCCTCTCGATCGTGGTGCTGGACGCCACCGAGTTAGCGAGCCTCCTCACGAATCCCGCCACCGCAGTCGGTAGTTTGCTGGTCTTCGCTTCGGGAGCGTTCCCTTCCACGGTGTATACCGCCTCCAACAACTTAGTCTTGCCGTGGTTGCAAGCAGGAGGCAGGCTGGTCTGGATCGGGGACGCGATCGGGTACTACTCAGCTCAGGCCGGCCAACCACTTTCAGGCGGCGACAACAATCCCGGTCTGAACGGGACTGAATCCTTCCTCGGGCTACATGATTTTGGTTCACTTCCGGCATACACTGTTCCCTCAATGCTCTCCTCGGCCTTGAATCTCGATTGGTTGTCCTATTCCCTTCCGTCTTTCGGGCTAAACTCCTCCGAAGTGTCGGCCCACAACGGCCTAGTGGAAGGTAACCTCATGAATGGATTCACTAACGCGGCCCTGCTCCCTGTGGGTTCTGGCGCCATCCTCGATATCGCGTCACCCCTGGTCGTTGGGTCTGAGGAGCGATTCGCCATCAGTGTGGTGAACCTGATTCAGCTAGGACTCCTGTACCCCACAACACGTCTTGTCTCGGAGGCGAATCGGACTGTGGACTCAGACTCATCCGTGGCGTGGAACGAGAACGTGGTCCTCGGAGGCCCCTCCACGATCTCTTCGTGGAACCTCTGTGTCTTCACCGAGCAAGTCGACATGACCGCGCTGTATGGGGACTCATCTTGCCTGAGTGGATTCCCTCCGCCCTGAACTTATCAAACAAAGTTCCGGCAGGAGTCGACTCGTTCGTCTCGGTCAAGGTCCACGGCAGGCCGGCCTCATTCCGATTTCGCACCCGCGGCATCGGTCATGCCGAATTCGACCTATCTGAAATTTCGGCGAAGGCCGCTGGAGCCCCAGTTCATCCTTGACAATTCAATTGCGTTGCCCCGGGTAGAAATTCCAGAATTGATGCGTCGCCGTAGTTAAACAGTACCTTGAAGTCGGGTTGGGGAGATTGCAAGAGTCGTGTCAGGTTGAATGGAGGGAAGCCTCCAAAGGTCTCACCGGTCCCCATTACTTCAGTGATGTTCAACAAGAAGAGTGCGGAACGCGCGGAGCTACTGTACGTTCCCTGAATCAAGTCCCTCACGAGCGATGTGTACGAGAGATTCACAGGTACGGGGAGCATTGGATACACCAATCCTACCTTTGCAAATTCGGGCAAGAATTGGGCCGCAGACCCGGGGGCCGCAAGGACTCTGGAACAAGAAGGTAGATTCGCCCCCGCCCATTGAAGGGCGGAAACATCCTGAGCCGTTGCGTTTCCCGTTGATAGCGTCTTCTCTTGGATGTAGCCCGGAACACTCGACACCGTCACAAATGCTCCGGACCCGAGCGGAACGAGGATGACCATCGCAAGTGCGACCGAAGTGATCCATCCGGGTCGCGCTCGACCCTGTCGATTGGGAGGATGACCCCGGTGCGGCGGCGAACCGACATGCGGGTCAGTCGGTTCCTCCAGGTCTAGGCCACCGGGCTGCCTGCGGCGATCTAGCAATATCAAAGCTGAAGCTAAGGGAAGCATCGCGACCAGTCCGAAGAATATGAACAGGATGATGGACTCCTCATCGAGAGAAGAAAACCACTCTACAGATGAGAATGAGACTCCGGGCAATAGTGGAACGATCAACAGCGATGTGAACAGGAGCGCGGCGAGCAATCCAACAGAAATGGTTTCGGCTGCACGGACCGGTATCGCGCTTCTAATGCTGCTCGATCGGGCGAGGACGCTGATGAACAGGAGCGCCAACCCAATCGCCAGCAGCGCCTGGAGTTCGAGCGCAAGGAAAGGGAACGGGGAAAGCTTCGCCTTCCAGGGAACGAACGGGTCAAGTTCTCCCATCACCAGCCGCGATGAAAGAGCGTAGTCGATTGGAGGCGCGACGTACGGAGGATTCCCGGTTTCTTGTAACACATGGCCGGGGTACGGGAACCACACGGCGATTGCAATCAAGCTTCTGGCAACGAACAAAAGACCTGTGCCGACCAACGTCGCCACTCGCACAAGCCATGCGCTGAGCGAACCGGCAGAGTGGGAACGGAAGACTAATACAAACCCGACCAAAACAAGAACGAAGAATTGAGCGGCTGCCGCGTTCAGGGCAGCTAAGATGCCCAGGAGGAGCCCAAGTCCGACCACGTCTCTCCAAGGGCGCAAGCGACCTTCCACGAACGGCCGAGCCCACCCGAACATGACCAAGAGCAGGGGGAGCGAGAGACCGAAGTCGTAGGATCCTCCGACGAACAGTCTCGGCCAACTCGCGGTAAGGCCGAAAAACGCGGCAAAGAGAGGGCCAAGCAGTCGGGCCTCGCGGGTGCCTGGACCCGCCAAGCGGGTGCCCAAACAGTATGCGGCCGGAATCGTAAGCGACAGAAACAACGGCGGTAGGAGAATGGGGATTTGTGGGATGGGCCAACCGAAGAGGAGGGCTGGAACTGTCATCCAGACCGTAGTGGAAAGTGGATACGCGATTCCCCAATTCGCATAGGGAGCCAATGTCCACGGAAGCGTATGATTGGAGACTGTGAGGTTGACCCAGAGAGAGTTCATGCTCCCATCATACGCATTGGAGAGAGGTATGCTCGAAATCGCCGAGATTTCTACGAAGAGCAGCGCCAGTGTACCAAGGAGTAATGAGATTCCTACGGGAGTCAGGCTGAACCTCGCGGCTGATCGAAGGCCCCCTCCCCGATCGCGAACTACAATGACTCCATAGCCAACACCGCCTGCCAGAAACAGGACCGATAGTGCGGGGAGTCCGTAGATCGGCAGCGGAATCGATGCAAGGAGAAACAGAAGCCCACCCACGGTAAAGAACGAAACCAGAACGCGTTCGGTAATCGAAATCTCCAGCGTCCGCCCTAGAAAACGTTCGACAATTCGGAGGACGGTGACTCCAGCCGGGAGGGTGACTACGAACAGAACGATGAGCCCGACGAGAATCTCTACGGGTGAGTTCAGCACGGGTAAGCCATGCAGTAATCCCAGATGATAAACATGGGACTCGAGAGCACCTCAATGCAGCAGTTCTTTCAATCGATACAGTTAGGCGCGGACCACCACAGATCGATCGAAGGGCGGAATCACGGGCTCAGGGCCAGCGACCGTACCAAGTTCTGAACTGGCGGGCAGAGGCCTGCTGGCTTAGCGCCACTAATTGGAATCCCGCAATGGAGTAATATCCCGCCGCAATCTCAACCTCGTTCATGCCGACTCGAGCGGCCCTAATCACAGGCATTACTGGGCAGGACGGTTCTTACCTCGCTGAATTCCTTCTTAGGAAGGGTTACGAAGTCACGGGAATCGTTCGTCGCCTGAGTAGTCCGAACCTGAGCAACTTGGCCCAAGTGCTCGATCAAGTCAAGCTAGTAGATGGCGACCTTATGGATCAGTCCTCGCTCATTCAAGCAATCCAGCGTTCTAATCCCGACGAGGTCTACAACCTTGGAGCGCAGTCGTTTGTGGGAACTTCATTCTCCCAGCCGGTGCTGACAGGCGAGATTACCGGATTGGGCGCACTGCGCCTGCTGTCCGCAGTCAAGGCGAATGCTCCTGATGCCAAAATATACCAAGCGGCTTCGAGCGAAATGTTCGGGCATGTGGAGAGTGAGCCTCAAGACGAAACCACCCCTTTCCACCCGAGGAGCCCTTACGGCGTCGCCAAAGTGTATGCTTACTGGGCCTGCGTGAACTACCGGGAAGCGTATTCGATGTTCGTTTCGAACGGGATACTCTTCAACCACGAGTCGCCGCGCAGGGGTCTCGAATTTGTAACAAGGAAGATTACGGACGGAGTCGCACGAATTGCCTCGGGGAAGACGGACACCTTGACCTTGGGCAACTTGGAGGCCCGTCGCGATTGGGGATACGCCCCGGACTTTGTCGATCTCATGTGGCGAGTCCTCCAGGCAAAGAGTCCGGGCGACTATGTCGGAGCGACCGGGGAGGCTCACTCGGTCCGGGAGTTCGTGCAATCCGCGTTCGAAGCGGCAGGGATCGACGATTGGGAAAAGCATATCCGGATTGATCCACAGTTCAATCGGCCCTCGGAGGTTTTCAATTTGCGGGGCAGCCCGGCTAAAGCAAAGCGGGAGCTGGGATGGGAACCAACGACGAGGTTCAAGGAGCTTGTCCGCATCATGGTCGATGCCGACATGAAGCGTCATAGCCAGACCGCGAAGTAACCGCCAACCGAGGTAGTGCAATGCGAACCCCGGGAGGCACGCATGCACGGGATCGTGAATGATCCGCGTCGGTCGGTGGGCCTTCCATCAAGACCGATCTGTGGCGCGCCAGGCTTCTCGAATCCCGCTCCATCCAAGCGCCTCCCCCACTATTACCCCGTGCCGGCTCAGGGGGACTCCCCTGTCTTTCGACTGCTCTTGAAGGAAACCGTATTGGGTGAGCGCGTTCCATGAATGGGAGGGGACCTTGGCAGACGCCGTAGTGACCGGGGCGGCCGGCTTCCTGGGGTCCCACTTGGTAGACGCCCTCGTCGAGGATGGCTACCGCGTCTGGGGTGTCGACAATCTCACCACCGGTCGGCGTGTCAACCTTGATGCCGCCCTCGCGAACCCAATGTTCAGACTCCGATGCGTTGACTTGAGCCGGGCTGTTCGACTTCCACGAGCGAATCGGTACTACCATCTTGCTTCACCGGCTTCGCCACCTGCTTACTTGCGCAATCCCATAGGCACCCTCATCGTGAACTCGGCTGGAACTCGTCGTGTGCTCGAATCAGCTCGTCGTTCGGACGCGCGAGTACTTCTTGCATCGACGAGTGAAGTCTACGGGGACCCGGAGGTTCATCCGCAAACAGAATCCTACTGGGGACATGTCAATCCCGTCGGCCCACGTAGTTGCTACGATGAGGGTAAGCGGTACGCCGAAGCCCTCGCAATGGCCTACCGACGAGAATATGGGTTGGATATCCGGATCGCACGAATCTTCAACACCTACGGTCCGCGGATGAGTCCTTCCGACGGGCGGATTGTCTCAAATTTCATCATGCAAGGACTCCGGGGGGAATGTCTCACCATCTACGGTTCAGGAAAACAGACCCGTTCCTTCTGCTATGTCTCTGACATGATCCGTGGACTGCGACTTCTAATGGAGGCTGCTCCGGGTGTTCCTACCCCAATGAATCTCGGCAACCCCCGCGAATTCAGCGTTCGGAGGACCGCTGAACTCATTGCTCACACCCTCGATGTTCCATTGCGAGTTGAGTTCCGCCCGCTTCCCCAAGATGATCCGAAGCAGCGGTCCCCCGACATCCGTCGGGCGAAGCGGTATCTTCGATGGTCCCCGCACGTCGAATTTGAGAATGGGCTTGCGAAGACCGTCGCGTACTTCCGTTCGCTGCGCTCGACGTCATCGAGGCAGGTGAGATGAGGCAGGTGCTTGCCCACCAGCCCACTATCGGCATCATCGGCCTAGGGTACATGGGGCTCGCCACCGGTCTCGCCTTCGCTGCACGAGGCTTTCGGGTGACGGGCTACGACGTGAAACCCGAAATCCGAGAGTTATTGGCAAGAGGTGTGGCTCCCTACCGGGAAGCTGGACTGACGGAGCTATTGCTCCAGCAGGTTCGGTCCGGACGCTTCTCAGTCGTAGCCCGACTCGAAGACTTGGCGAAAACTTCCCAAGGCATTTTCCTTTGCCTACCGACACCTAGCCTATCGAGCGGTCGCATCGACCTGCGCCCGTTAAGAAAGGGGGCGACCGAGCTCGGCCACGCGCTCCGAACCATCAAGGGCTACCGGCTGGTCGTCGTGAAGAGCACAGTAGTTCCCGGGACCACACAGACGGTTGTCGAGCCCATCCTCCGTCGTGTCTCGAATAAGTCGTCGCGTGAGCTCGGGGTCGCCGCCAACCCGGAGTTCCTTTCGGAAGGAACGATGGTGCGCGACGCAGTTCACCCGGACCGAATCGTGGTGGGTACAGGGGATTCGCGTTCCCGCGCCTGGTTGCGGAACGTGTACACACCCTTTCGATCACCAATCTATTTCGTTACACCCTCTGGCGCGGAACTCGTGAAGTACTCTGCCAATGCATTCTTGGCGCTCAAGGTTTCATTTGCCAACGAAATCTCCAGAGTGACCGAGATGCTCGACCTGAGCATCGACCGGGTGATGGAGGCGATGGGCGCCGATCCCCGGATTGGAAATAGGTTCTTGAACGCGGGACCCGGTTTCGGGGGTAGCTGCTTCGAGAAGGATCTCAAGGCCTTGATAGTCCGGGCGCGAGAGTTCGGAATCCGTTTTCGGAGCGGCGAAGCGGCTCTTGCAATTAATCAGGAGCAGTCGAAGCACGTAATGTCACTAGTCCGATTGGTTGCCAACCCCTTGAAGGGAAAGACCGTCACAGTGCTGGGTGTTGCATTCAAACCGGGAACCGAAGACGTGCGTGAATCGAGGGCCTTTCCGCTCGTTGCGGGATTGGTCCACGAAGGAGCGAGGGTCCGGGTTCACGATCCGACTGCCCTTTCAAACTTCCGAAAGGAGTTGGAACGACGATCTGCCTCTGGCTCCGCAAAGATTGAGTTCTGCGAGTCGGTGTTGGAATCACTTTCGGGGGCCGACTTGGCCATTCTGCAGGCGGATTGGTCGGAGTATCGTGAGTGGCGGTCAGAATGGACTCGCCGGATGAAAGTGCCGGTGCTCGTTGACCTTCGCAGGTCTCTGGACCCTCGAACGCGCGGCGCCCTTGGACTACGGGTAGTCTCCCTGGGTGTGGGGCCGGGCGCCTACAATTTCCAGTCCAGTACCGGGCGTTCTGTTACCCACAAACGAGGCAAGCGCCTTTGAAAGTGGTCATCCCCTCCGCCGGGCTCGGAACGCGATTCCTGCCTGCGACCAAGAGCCAACCCAAAGAGATGCTGCCCGTCGTCGACCGACCGATCATTCAATACGTAGTGGAAGAGGCTGTCGCCTCCGGTGCCGACGACATCTTGATTGTGACGGGCCGGGGGAAAAGGGCTCTTGAAGATCACTTCGACTACAATCCTGAGTTCGACCAGTTGGACGACCGCCCGGGAATGCGGGAGCTCGCCGAACTCGCCCAGAAAGCTCGAATTCACTTCGTCCGACAGCGGGAGCCAAAGGGACTCGCGGACGCTATCGGACTTGCCCGAAATCACACTGGCCAAGAACCTTTCGGAGTCCTACTGGGAGATACAATCAACCTCTGCGAGCCTCCACTTCTGCGTCAACTTTGGAACCACTTTGAACGGCTAAGAGCCCCAGTCATCGCGATCGAGCCCGTTCCCGAGGACAAAGTGGCGGACTATGGCATCGTCGAAGGCAGGCAAGAACAACCGGGGCTGTACAGGTGCGACCGACTGATAGAGAAACCTGAACCGTCAACGACTACGAGCCGCCTAGGAATCACAGGGGCATACGTGCTCACTCCTGAAATCTATCAGGCCATCGATGAAACCAAGCCCGGATACAATGGAGAAGTACAGCTCACAGATTCTCTTCAGCTTCTGGCTCGGAAATTGCCCGTCTATGCCGCCACTTTCCTGGGTGACCGATACGACATCGGAGATCGGTACTTGTGGCTCAAGACGAACCTCGAGTTTGCGTGCCGTGACCCAGAACTCCGCCGCCGACTTATGCCTCTGATGCAGCGGTTGATTCAGACGAACCGCGCTCTGGGATAGGGTCCAGACGGGATTCTCGGCCTCAGAGGCAAAATCTGCTCGTCGCCAACCAGCAGAGGCGAAACCGGACAATGAATAGGTCACGGTTCAGCGCGACTGATCGGAAACAACTCTTTCCTTCGGACGAGACGGCCTAATCCCTACCCGTCAGAGATTAGATCTCTTCGCGTCGTTCATAAGCGCCTCATACTGACGACTTTGGACTCGGTAGTCAAACACGCTGTTCGCCCTTTCTCGGGCCGCAAAACCCATGTTCAATCGCAGCGACGGATCCATGGCGAGCGTACGAATCGCCTTGGCAATTCCTGCCGAGTCGCCTGGGGGCACCAACAAACCAGTTTCACCGTCGGAAACCAAATCTTGGATTCCCCCCACCTTTGAACCGATCACGGGTTTGCCAGAGGCCATCGCTTCCGCGACAGCGGTGCCGAACGGCTCGACAACACTTGGCTGAACGTAGATGTCGCATGCTGGGTAGACGCTGGGCATGCGGTCATTCGGGATAGGAACTGTGAGAAGACTAACCGCATTGTCAAGATGCAGCTGACGCACCTTCTCGCGCAAGGTGGCCTCGAGCCCTCCCCGACCGATGACTCTCAATTCCAGCTGAAGCCCCTGTCGGATGGATATCGCCATCGCGTCAAGCAGAAACCGGATTCCCTTGTAAGGGTGGAGACGTGCGACACAGAGCAACCGTGTTGTATCCTCAGAGCTGCTGAAGACATCTTTCGCCGGAGTGATTTGAGCCGTCGAGAATCGCTGAGCGTCGAGACCGGAAGGAATGTACTCGAATCGGTCTTGCGGTGCACCAAGACTTCTGAAGAAGAGGCTTGAAGCGCGGCTGTGAAAAGTAATCTTGGAACTGTGGAACCACATCACGGGATGTATCGTTCGGTGGAGATGATCAGAGGGATCGACCGTCTGATCGTCCATAGTCCGCAGTACTGGGAGAGGAGGGGATAGTCCTCCTGGAGTAGGACGAAATCATAATCGGCATCAAGTAGACCGAATGGAGGCGGACAGAGAACATCATCCTTGAGAACACCCACGTGTCTCACCGTGCGTAGCTCGAACTTCCATCTCGAACGCCAGACGTCGTCTGCCACGGGGTAAGGTACCTCCCGCGCGGCGTGTCCTTGAGTAGTCAGAAACTGCACGTCGTGGCCGCGCTCGGCCAGACCTTGGGCTACGTATAGCGGGTTTGATAGAATGTATGAAGAATACGATTGAGCCACGACAAGGAGCTTCATGGGTAAGTAGCTTCGGAAGACGCTTGCACAAAAGAACCCGACCTTAAAGGCGAATCGAAATCCCCCTCAGCTGCGACGGCCGTAGCCCGTCCATCGAGCACCTTTGAGGACGACACCTCGTCAATTCTCAGTTGCACCAGGGAACGCGCGGTGAGGCCCTGCATGAATCGATTCCCTGTCTGTTGAAATCTTGAAGCTCAAACTCCCCAGAGAATAGTCTCTCTAAGTCAGACGGAGTATTCATGTAACGGCGCGTAAGGTTCGGTAGCCGAGTAGGCCCGCGCAGTCGCGCTCCCTGTTGGATGTAATTGGATTCCTCGGTTCCCGAGTTGCATGTGTGCAACGGGCATTGCACCCATTTGCCCGGCCGAGTTTCGGATTCTGGCTAGGTTTCCGTGAGTCGGAGCTTCGTTACACGTTGATCACGATGAATTGGATGAAGAGGAGTATGGCGATTCCG
>Ga0187815_10000377_pt1 | contig 21784 bp, 26 predicted proteins | sample NC_S_5_FD_132962 | JGI IMG/M metagenome (GOLD analysis project Ga0187815, IMG submission 132962) | Wetland sediment microbial communities from Neuse River Estuary, North Carolina, USA - ASW-S_5 | ecosystem: Environmental > Aquatic > Freshwater > Wetlands > Sediment | place: USA: North Carolina...
AAATGATTGCGTCGACGACATCGCGATTCGACATTGCGCGATTTGGCGCGGAAGTGTTTCGGCCGTCGCCGCGCCAAGCGGACTTGATGATCGTGGCAGGGACGGTGACGCTGAAGATGGGGCCGGCGCTGAAGCGCGTGTGGGACCAGATGCCGGACCCGAAGTGGTGCATTTCGATGGGCGCGTGCTCGAGCGTAGGCGGGCCGTTCAACGTGTATTCGGTGCTGCAGGGAGTCGATCGGATCGTGCCGGTGGATGTGTATGTGGTGGGGTGTCCACCGCGGCCGGAGGGCCTGTTTTACGCGCTGTTGAAGCTGCAGGACAAGATCGATCAGATGACGCTGGCCAAGCGGCCGACGGAAGTGCGGCTGGAGCCGGGGATGGTCGAGGACTTCAAGCGCGGGGTGATGGTGGCGCAGACTCCGCAACCGCGATAAGAATTTGCCACAGAGGCACAGAGACACAGAGCAGAACTGGGAGGGCAGACACCCTGAGGCGAACGCCGTGCCGGGATATCGCGAGAGGACGTAATTCGGATCGGAAAGCCACAGAGACACAGAGCCCACAGAGAAACTGGGAGGACAATACCCTGAGGCGAGTGGCTTGACGTGATCCCCCAGCAAAACGGGAAGAAAAGCGGCACAGTGTGGCGCATTGCAATTTCTGGTTTGGTGACTCCGAGTTCCAAATTTGAGATTTCAAAGGAAGATTAGATGGCGTTTGTGCGCGCGGTCAAAAAGGAAGAAGTTCCGCCTGGAATGGTGAGGGAGCTGCAGCTCGACGGGAAGGTCATCGCCCTGGCTAATGTGGCGGGCAGCCTCTACGCCATCGATAACGTGTGCTTGCATCGCGGCGGACCGCTGGCGCAGGGCGAACTGTCGGGCCAGACGGTGACTTGCCCGTGGCATGGCTGGCAGTACGACGTGACGACGGGGAAGGTAACCGTGAACCCGGCAGTGGGAGTCGAAACATACAAGGTGGAAATCCGGGGCGACGACGTTTACGTCGATGTCGGCTAGCCCTTTGATTTTAAGGTAGTTACGTGAACCACGGCCATTCGCGGCGGAGCTACTGTTTGACCCTCGAGCTGGATCTTCAGAATCCTGCCGACCCGCCAGTCGAAAGGAAAAAAGCTGCAAGATTTTTGTTCAATTTCGCCGCATTGCGTGTATAGTGCGCGCGACAAATTACAGTTGAGGCACGGTTTGCGGGCGCGCAACGAAAGTTCTCGATAAGTGGGCCGCCGAAACCGGCCCTGAGTCGGATGACGCCAAAAGTTCCATCAAAACCTTCATTAAAACCTCGGCGATGGCTGCTTTCGGTTGACCCGCGGCAATATCACTGGGATACGCTCTTCGTCAAAGGCAAAGAGATGTGGAGGCACGCGGGGGACAAGCCCGAGGCCTTTCGGCAGCTCAAGCTGGTTCACAAGGGCGACCGCGTGCTGTGCTATCACGGGAAAGCCGAGCATTCGGTCTATGCGCTGGCCGAGGTGACGCGCGATCCTTATCCCGACCCGCATCATCCGGACGAAAAGAAACTGGTGATGGATTTGCGGGCCATCGAGCGCTTGCCCCGCCAGGTGACGCTGGCAGAAATGCGGGAGACCCGCGCGTTGCGCAAAGTCAAGTTTCTGAAGAATACTCGCCTCACCATCAGTCCGCTGAGCGACGAAGAATACGCAGAGATTCTGCGCATGGCTGGAATCGTAGCATCGCCCGGCATCCCTCTGCCCTGAGAATTCGAATTCAGACCGAAACTCTACCTCAGGAACGCACGCGCAGAGAATGATTGCTGTTGCCGTCAGAGAATCTGACGCGCGCTCAGTTCATCTTCATCACGATGAACGTAAGGTCGTCGTGCTGAGGAGCGCCAGCGATCCAGCCACGAAGTTCGTCAGAAACGCAGGAGACAATCTCCTTCACAGGCAGATGCGCGGTCCGGCACAGGAGGCTCTTCAGGCGGCTCGCGCCAAACTCGACTTGGCCAGGATTGAGTGCTTCCGTCACTCCATCCGTAAAGGCAAGCAGCACATCGCCCGCGCACAACTCAACAACCGCCTCCTCGTATTCACTATCCGGGAACATGCCAATCACCGTGCCACCGGTCTTGAGTTCCTCGATGGGTGCTTGCGACGTGACTTCACGGAGTGAATTACAAGCCCGGAACAGGTACGGCGGATTATGGCCCGCGTTGACGTAGCGAAGCTCCCGCTTCGCGGAATGAACCTGGGCGTAGAAGAAAGTGGCATAGTTGTCGGCGCCCGTGGATTGATACAGGAAGCTGTTTATTTTCTTGGTCAGCTCGAGCGGAGAGGCCAGTCCTCCAGAAGCAATGATGCGCAAAGATGTTTGAGTTGCCGACATGATCAGAGCGGCTGCGATTCCCCTGCCCGCCACGTCGGCCAGGGCAATTCCCGATCCCGTTGTCGCCGAGATCCAGGAAATCGTAGCAATCGCCTCCAATGCCGCGCGCCGGCAGAGTGAATGCGGCGACTGCAATTGGGCCGGCTTCGATCGATTTCTGGGGAAGAAGTCTTTCCTGCACCTCAGCGGCAAGGAGTACGTCGCGACGAATCTTCTCCTACTCGAGGACGCGATCGGTTAGCCGAGCATTCTCGATCATCAGCGCGAGCTGCTGCGCATAGATCTGCAGGACGTCCTTATCGGCGGAACTGTAGCCGTTGGCGTCGAGGGACGGGCCGAGGAGCAAGAGTCCGGTCGTTTCCTCCTTCGTACGTAAAGAAACAGCGAGGCGCATTTCGATTTTTTTCAGGAACTCGATCTCAGGTACGTACTGCGGTTTGTGGTCCGCCGCCCAGCGGAGCACCGTGTCCATTTCTTCCGGCGTGAAGGCGAGAGGAGAAGCGCGAGAACGGAGGCGTCCGAGGAGAAAGCCCGAGGCGGGAATTGAGCCTTCGACGAGGGCTTGAGGGCTTGCCGCGCGACAACGATACCGCGCATCGGGCTCGTCGGCACTCTCGAAGAGCATGGCGGATTGCGAGCGCAGCCCTTCGCGCAGATCCGAAAGCGCGATGCCGAGAGCCTGCGAGAACGAGTCCGCGCGGCGGCTCGCCGAGGATAATCCAGTCACGAGAGCGGGAGCGGCACGAGAACTTGTGGCTTGCGGGCTACGGTGGAGGACGGATTGCACAAAACTGCGGCGGGCCGAGGTCCAGAGAGGCTCCGATTCGTTGCGAATGGCGACCATAGGCGAGATCAAGGTGGCGCGCCACGCAGGGAAGACTGAGGCGACGATTGCGAGTCCCCCAACGACGCCGCCGGAACCTGCGTAGGGGAGTGCGCCGATGTGGTGGAGATGCAGGAATCGCGTAATCAGCCAGGTGGCAGCCGTCGCAGCCGGTATCCCGATCAAGATTCCGTAGACACCCATTTTCAGGCCGTCGCCGAGCACCAGCTTCAGCAGGTCGCGAGGCGATGCGCCGAGAGCCATGCATGTGCCAATTTCCACTCTGCGCTCGCGCACCGAATAGGACGTGAGACCGTAGATGCCAAGAGCAGCCAGCAGTAACGCCGCGAGCGCGAAAACCGCCACAACCAAGGAATCGAATCGCTGAAGCATCACTGAATTGGCCACGATTTCATCCATGGTATGCACGTCGTGGATCGTGCGAGCCGGGTCGAGGCGCTGCACAGCGGCTCGGACCGCAGGGACAAGCGTGGCTGCGGGCAAATCCGAGCGCAGAACAAAATGCATTTGGCTCTGGGGAGTCAGGGCGTTCAGAAGATAAAGCTCGGGCCGGGTGGCTTCCCCTAAAGCGTCGTTGCGGACATTGCCCACTAGGCCCACGACTTGGACCCGCCCCGAAGCGTCGCCAAAGCGGCCAAAGGCGCCTATCGGGTCACGATTGGGCCAGAAGCGTCGGGCGGTAGCCTCATCAATCGCCACCGGCGTCAGATTTTCGTTGGTGTCGTTCGCGTTCAGCAGCCGTCCCTTTTGCAGCGGAATACGCATGGTGTTGAAGTAGCTGGGACTAATCACGTAGAAGCTTACGGAATGGTCGAGATCCTGGTTCGGCGTCTGACCTTCAGCGTACAGCGTTGTTTCGTAACAGCAGCCATTCAACGGCAACTGGTTCGCGAACGCGGCTGCACGAACGCCAGGCAGAGCTTGTAGAGAAGTCAGCAATCTGTCCTGGTAATCGAGCAACTCTTTGGGCGAAGAGTATTTCAGGCCGGAGGCGTCCAATTGAAAGGTGAGCAAGTGTGCCACTAAAAGCCCGGCGACGTTCGCGCAGGTGACGATAAGCAGCAACCCTGCCGCCGCCAGCGAGAGCAGCAGGTACGGCCGAACGTCTTTGATGACGAAGTCCCGAAGACTAAACAGCCTCGCCGTATAGGAAGAGGCGTGGCCCGGATTCTCTTTCAGAATCTGGGCGGCGACACGCTTTGCGTCTGCGCTCGCCTGTGCAAGCGTCACACCGGGCTTGAGCCGCGCGTAGCCCGCGTAGAAGGCTTGTTCGCGACGCGCCGCTTCATCGGCTGGAGGGTTGACAGGGACCCAAACATCGTTGTGCAAATTCTCATTTGAAACGCCAATGATGGGAAGCTGGAACCAAGCTGGCATAACGCCAGTGACGGTATACAACTGACCATTCAGGGTGATTGATTTGCCGACAATGGCGGGATCAGCTCCGAGGCGTCTCCAAAGGCTGGTGGAAATTACGGCGACGTGTGGACCGTCAGAATCTTGGAAGAGACGGCCGACGATGGCGTTGACTCCGGTGTTGTCGAGCAAAGAAGGTGTGACTTCGGCACCCTGCACGTGCTCGACAAGCGAGGAGGAGGTCAGATTGAAAGTTCCTGTGATGTTGTACCAGCCGAGCACGTCGAAGCTGTGCGTTCGTTGTTGATAATCAGTGAGATCGGAGATGGACAGACCGCTGTATCTGTCGGTTTCACTGCTAAGCGTACTGCCGCCAAAAAGAGCGACCCAACGCTCGGGATGACTGTAGGGCAGAGACCGGAGCATGACTCCGTTGACGACAGTGAAAATCGCTGTGGCGCAGCCGATGCCCACCGCCAGTGCGACAATCGCCAACAGCGCCACTCCCTTCGCACGCTTCCAGGAGCGCCAACTCTGAGAGATGATCGGCAACATGTGCGGAGAATCATACTCCGTTCGGGACACAGGGTCTCAATGGAGCCAGCCAAAACAGGAAAGAAACGGAAACAGGTTCCGCGGTTAGAATGCGTGTGAGGGAGGAGGGCGCATGAACAGGCGATGGGCTATCGTGTGCGGAGCCTTAGTGGCGACATCCGCGTTCCTTTTGGTGATGAGCCGACAACCGGCGTCGCAGGCGCACGGGGCCACGACTGCCGAAACCCCGGCAGCATTTTAGGAGTTGGCGAAGATTACGAGCGGGCAGACGCGCGTGGTCGACATGACCTACGCCATCAGCGACAAGCTGCCGACGTGGCCGGGCGACGAGCACGCATTCGAGGCGAAGACGGTGGCGACACCGCAAAAGGACGGCTACTTCGCGCGCAGCTTCTGGATGCTCGAACACTTTGGCACGCACATGGACGCGCCAGCGCATTTTCCTGGAGGCAAAGAGTTCCTCGACCAAATACCCGTGACGCATTTCTTTGGGCCCGCGGTGGTGATCGACGCGCGCGACGAGGCGGCGAAAGACGCGGACTACCGGTTGACGCCGGCGCGGGTTGAAAAATGGGAAGCGGCGCACGGAAAAATTCCGGCGGGAGCGATTGCGCTGCTGCGCAGCGGATGGGCGTCGCGGTGGCCTGATCAGGCGCGCTACCGCAACACGGACGCGAGCGGCGTGATGCATTTTCCCGGGTATTCGGTTGAGGCCGCGAAGCTGCTGATGTCGCGCGGGGTTGTTGGACTCGGGATCGACACGCTCAGCATCGATTACGGGCCGTCGGAGAATTTCGAAGTTCACCACGTCGATTTGCCGGCAGGACTTTTCAATCTGGAGAACGTGGCGAATCTCGAACAGCTTCCGGAGTCTGGCGCGTTCCTGATCGCTGCGCCTATCAAGCTGGAAGGCGGGTCGGGCGGCGCCGTGCGCATTTTCGGGATCTTGCCGTCGCGCGATTAGACGATGCCGGAGCTGCCTGAAGTCGAGACGGTCGTGCGGGGCCTGCAAGCGGTGCTGCCGGGGCGGCGCATTGTCGGCGTGCGCCTGGGGAAGACCGATTTCATTGACGATCCTGCGGCGCTGGAGCGCGAGCTTCCCGGCACTCGAATTCAGCGCGTGCGGCGTCACGGGAAGTTCCTGGTTTTCGATTTGGAAGCGGCTGACGCGAACCGAGGCGGGCGGCAGCTTTTGCTGCTCGTTCACCTCGGCATGACGGGACAGCTCACCGTAGCTCCTGGCGAAGCTCCCGCACCGCCGCACACGCACGTGTTCTTCAGCCTCGATGACGGCCGGGAGCTGCGCTACACGGATATCCGGCGATTTGGGCGCATGCGGATCTTCTCCAGTGGCGCGCAAGCGGACCTCCTTGGCAAGCTGGGGCTTGATCCACTTGAGGCGACGGAAGCGGAGTTCGCAGCAGCGCTGCATGCGAGGCGCGCGCAAATCAAAGCGTTGTTGCTCGACCAGCGCGTGTTTCGCGGCATGGGCAATATCTACACGGACGAAAGCTTGTGGCGCGTGCGAATTCATCCGCGGCGCATCGGTGCGAATTTAAGTGCGGCAGAATTGCGGCGGCTCTACCGCGCGGTGCGCGACGTGCTGAACGAGGCGATCCGGTCGCGAGGCTCGTCCATTTCGGATTATGTCGATGCGGACGGCCAGCAGGGCGAATTCCAGCTCAAGCATCGCGTGTACCAGCGCGAAGGGAAGAAATGCTTCAGGTGCAAGACGAAGATCCGGCGAGTCATCGTTGCGGGACGCAGCAGTTATTTTTGCCCGCGCTGTCAGCGTGCGCCACGAAGACATCGCCCAGAGAAAAGCGGGCGGGTCTGAGACCCGCCCCTACGCGATGCGATAGAACGCCCAAGGAGAACGCGCGGCGGCAGCAGGGCCGAACAGCAGGTCCCTCACCGCCATCCGCAAAAGGCGCGGCTGGGTTCGGGATGACAATCCTCGTTGACGCTTCACATTGCCCTTGAGCCTCGACGAGCAGCGAAAGAGGAGATGAGGAGGGCGCCGAGAAGGCTGAAGAAGGCGGCGTAAATGAATCCAGCCGCGGGGCTGACGCTGGACCACAGCGCGCCAACGACGACGCTGGAGACGAGGTCGCCGATGCCGTTCACCGTGGCGAGCACGCCGAACCCAGACCCGCGAACCTCTGCGGGCAGCATTTCGGAGGCTGTGGACTTCTCCAGCGATTGGGTGATGCCAATGTGGATTCCGGCGAGCGCGAAGAGGACAGCCAGAAGCGGAAGCTGCGGGCGTTCGAAAATGAAACCCACGTAAGTGAAGACGCCGGTTAAGTAACCTGCGACGAGAAGAGTTCGCCGCCCGAAACGATCCCCGAGAGCGCCGGCCGGATAGGACGCCGCTGCGTTGACGATGTTGTAGAAGGTGTAGAGTCCAACTGCGACGGCGGCAGCATGCTTCGAGCCGAATCGCGGCGTCAGGATTTGCGTGGCGCGAAGAATCAGGAGCGTGGGCGCGAAATCTCCGATGCCGTGAGCAAATATGCCAGTGAGATAGCGCCAATAGTTTTTGGGGAGGCGAGCGAGGCTGGACGTGAAACTTGGCGCTTGGTGGTGCTCGTCGCGCTTGCCTCGCTGGGCGAGGACAGCGAATGCGACCGCGGCGATCAGGCCGGGGAGAAGCGTCCAGCGCAGGACGGCTCGCGCGCCAATGATTCCGATGAGTGCGGTGGCGCAAAGGGGGCCGAGAACGGCGCCGAGCGTGTCCATGGCGCGTTCGAAACCGAAGCCGCGGCCTTGCTGCTCGGGCGCGACGCAGTCCACGAGTAGGGCATCGCGCGAAGGGCCGCGCGAGCCGCGTCCCATCCATCCGAGCGCGCGAAGCAACAATACGAATGGCCACGAGTGAGCGAAGGCGTAGGCGGAGGTCGTGACTGCGGTTGCGCCGTAACCGGTGATGCAGGTCAACTTGCGCCAGGAGGGCCGGTCGGCAATCCAGCCGCCGGCGAGTTTGGCGAAACTGGAAAGCCCGTCGGATACGCCTTCGATGATGCCAAGAGCGACCGCGGGAGCGCCCAGGCTGGCGAGGAAAGCGGGAAGAATGGCGGTGGCGGCTTCGTGTCCCCAGTCGGAGAAGAGGCTGGCGAGACCAATGCCGAGAACGCCGCGAGTTAGCCAGCGTTTTTCGGATACGGGCGCGGTGGTGACTTGTTCGCTCACAGGGACATTATGCGGGAGGAAAGATGAAAGTGGGATGAAGAGAAGGGCAGAAACCAGAAGGCAGAAAGCAGAAACAAAAAACCAAAAATCAAAAAGAAAAAAACACCGGAAGCGAAAAGGTGCCCTGCGACGCGATGGAGATTCGCGTCGTTTAGGTTGCGAGCGGGAATAGAATGCGAGCAGAATTCCCGGCACGCGTACTCGCATTCCATTCACCCGAGGCGGAGTGTCGCGAAGCGAGGCGTGGCGGAGCGGAGAGAAAGTCTATGCGGGCAGTGGTTCAACGAGTGAGCCGGGCGCGAGTCGTCGTTGAGGATTGCACCACAGGTGAAATCGGGGCTGGACTGGTGGTGCTCGTCGCCGTGGGGCGGGATGACGAGGCGGCGACTGCGTCGGCGATGGCGGAGAAGGTCGTGAACCTGCGCATCTTCAACGACGAGCAAGGAAAGATGAATCGCTCGCTCGCGGAAACGGGCGGAGCAGTGCTGGCGATTTCGCAGTTCACTTTGTATGGCGACGCGCGCGGGCAGCGCAGGCCCAGCTTCATCAACGCAGCGCCGCCCGATAAGGGCAAAGCGTTATATGAAGAATTCGTGGGCGCGCTCAAAGCGCTCGGGGTGCGCGTGGAAACGGGCGTGTTTCAGGCGCACATGGCCGTCGAATTGACGAACGACGGGCCGGTAACTGTCCTTCTCGACTCGGAGAAGAAATTCTAATGTGAACCCCGGCTTTTCGAGGGAGCATGTGTTGATGACTGAAATAAAACGGATCTTGGATCAAATGGACCGCTCGTTCGAAGGCGATGCGTGGCATGGGCCGCCGCTGAAACCTCTGCTCGATGGAATGACGGCGGAGGACGCGGCCAAGCATCCAATCCACGGCGCGCATTCCATATGGGAACTTGTCCTGCACCTGACGGCGTGGAACACCATCCTGCGCGAGGAACTTTCAGGCGCCAGCGCGCAGATTACGCCGGAACTGGACTGGCCGCCCGTGTGGGAAGCGACGGACATTCAATGGCAGCGGGCGGTGCAGAATCTGGTGGAGGCGCGGGGACGATTGCGCAAGGCGGTTGAGAGTTTTCGCGACGAGCAATTGGACGAACGGCCCAGCAAGCGAACGAACAATTCGCGTTACATCATGCTGCATGGAATCGTGCAGCACGACCTTTATCACGCGGGGCAGATCGCATTGTTGAAGAAGGCGCTGCGGAGCAAAATGGTTCGATGACGACGGCGGCAAGAGAATCCGCGGTGGAGATCCGGTTGCCTGTGGCGCGGGATTACCCGCGGATGGCGGAGCTTGCCGCGCAATTGGGCTACAGGTCGAGCAGCGAAGAAGTTGCGCGCCGGATTGCGGAAATGCAAGGGTCGCCGGATTATGCTGTATTCGTGGCGGAAGCGCCGGGCGGCGAGGTTGCGGGCTGGATTGGAGTGTTCGTCTACCGTTGTCCCGAGGCGGACGCGCGGGCGGAAATCAACGGAGTGGTGGTGGACGAGCAGAAACGGTCGCTGGGCATTGGGAGACGGCTGCTCGAGCGCGCCGAAGAATGGGCGAAAGAGAAGGGTTGCGCGACAATCGGGCTGCGGTGCAACGTGATTCGCGACCGCGCGCACCGATTCTATGTGCGGTTCGGTTACGAACACTACAAAACACAAAAATCATTTCGCAAGCGGCTTTGATCTTATTACGGATGAGCATGCCGATAGAGGAAGCGAACCTATCAGGTGGCCCTTGAACCATCCCCTTTTAAGATCTCGTTCGATTTACCATCTTCGGCTCAGCTATTTCCTGGCGATCATCGCAGTGTGTTTGCCGCTCGCGAGGGCAGGGCAGCAGAGCGGGAGCCAGACCCTGGCCCAGGTTCTCGCCACAGCGGGGCTGAAAGCTTCGCCGGAGGCCGTCAGCGATCTTGACCAACGAATCACAAGCTACGATGTTCTCGACGATCCATCAGTTTTTGCCATCGCGTATCACTGGGAACTCCCTTCGGGCATGCTGGAAGATCCCCTGCGCATCGTGAGCTTGGACCGCCGGAGTGGCAAATGGAAAAGCAAGCAACTCTTTTTGGGCAGCGATGAGATCGCGCACAGCGAGTGCATGGGCGCAGTTGTGGAGATGCAGGCGTTGCCGGACGCATTTCTGATCGACACGCACATCAATCCCTCCGCGGGGTGTTTGCTTGTTTTGTCGCGCGACTTCGAGTTTCGGGCTGCTTTGTATGGATGGTACATGGCCGCATTTGGCGACGGATCGATTGTGTTCCAACGAAGCGAAGTACACTTTGCAGCGGTCCATCCGGCTGAACTCGCCGTCTACAACCCCAGAACTAAGAAAGAAATAACGCTATTTCCGCGCAGACCATTTCAGACAATTCGCGCGGAGTACGTTGAGAAATTGCGCGCGTTCTACAACACGCACCAAGATTGGTGCCGTATTAACAACGACCCCTGCGATCCTGAAACCATGCATAGCGATGTGGTCGGCGACGTAGTCACATCCGATGGCGAACACGCCCTAGCTTTCGTCATTTCGTATGAACCGATTCAAGTGTTCAAAGACGCGCAGCTCCCCGTCGGCCCCGGAAACGTCGTTTACGTGTGTCGCCATGCGGATGATGACAGTAAGCTGGAATATCGCGAGATGCTGCAGGGCGATGTCGAGAAACGGTTTGGGAACGTGCCTCTCAAGGCTCTGCTCCGGCCGGAAACGCTGCAGCAAATATTCACGCCCTAAACTCTGGCTCTCGACGCGTTAGTCGCCCTCAGCTGATCGAGATGCAAAGACACTCTTGGCGTACGGACCAAGAACAAAGGCGCAGGAATGGACTGGATAGCAGCGGCGGCATTTTATGGGGTGATGGCGTGCTGGATCGTGTTTGCCGCCATCTTCATGTTTCGCAAAAGGCCACCAAAAGAAAAGGAGACCAAGCGTGAACCTGCGTCGTACTGGGGTATCGGGGTGGCTTCGTTGGGATTTGCGATGGTGTGGATTGCGCCGAGACCGTATTTTTTGCCGATCGTGACGATGCCGAGGAGCGCGGAGGTCGTGTGCGCAGTAGTGACGGTAATTCTCGCCGCGGTTTCGGTGGGGCTCTGCATGGCGGCGGTGCGGACGCTGGGCAAGCAGTGGACGTGCCGGGCGCGCGTCATCGAAGGGCACCAGCTCATCACGAATGGGCCGTACGGTTTCGTGCGGAACCCGATTTACCTGGGAATGTTTGGGATGCTTGTGGCCACCGGATTGGCCATAGGGCGCTGGCCCATGCTGCTGATTGCGAGCGCGGTTTTCCTCGCGGGCACTCACATTCGCATCCGCAGCGAGGAGAAACTACTGCGCCAGACGTTTGGGCAAGGGTTCGAGGAATACGCTAAACGCGTTCCAGCGTTCGTGCCTAAGCTTTTTTGAGCTGGTAAGGTTCGCCGGGACGGCTCATCCGGGCACACCCGTTCCTCCCTTCTTTCGAGTAAGCTGACCGTCAGAGAACCCAGCCGCCGTGAGTCTCTTCGTGGGTTGGCGCCAGATCATCCTGTTCCGCGCTGCCGGACTGACGCATGCGGTCGTAGCCTTCGACCGTGTAACAGATGGCGCGATCGAAGAACTGGCCGATCATGCGGTCGAATTCCTGGCGGCGGTAGAGCTCGACGGCGGAATCCACAAAGGCCCAAGCGGAAACGTAGCTGTGCAGGTGCCTTTTGGTCAAGACGAGCGCCCAGATCACTTCGCTGAGAGCAATGCCCTCCTTGAAGCGTCGTTCGCCCAAGTCGTTGTACTCGGTGCGGATGGCCGTATCGGTCTGTTCGAGCAGCCAGTGGCCAAAGTTTTGGTAGACATCGAAAACTTTCCCGTACAAGTCGTTGAAGGAAAGATTGCGATAGGACTGCGTGTGCGGGTTCGTCTGCAGTTTCTGAACGGTGCCGCGGGTAAGCTCCTCCGCGTGATTTTCGATCAAAGCGATCAAACGTCCTGCAAGGTTATGCCTTTCACGTACCATTGATAGAAGTATCTCCCATTAAATTGGATGCGATGGCAGACAAGGGTCGTTGCTTTCGCGTGATTATTTATATCGTAGTACGATATAATTGGGAAGAGGCAGATCATATAGCTAGGCGAATGAGTCACCAGCAACCAGTTGGCGCCAGATACAGGGCCCTGGAGGATTTTCGGTACGAAATCCGGCGGTTCCTGAATTTCAGCGAGCGCGCGGCGCGCGAAGCCAGGCTCGAGCCGCAGCAGCACCAGGCTTTGTTGTCGATCAAGGCGGCGAAGCCGGGAACGAAAGCGACGGTGGGATTTCTGGCCGGGCGGCTTCAGGTGCAGCACCACAGCGCGGTGGAACTGAGCGACCGGCTGGAGGAAAAAAAGTTGATCCGGCGCACGCGAAGCGGAGCGGACCGCCGGGAGGTCTTGTTGAGCCTAACCGAGCGCGGAGAACAGCTTCTGCAGAGGCTTTCGGATTCGCATCGCACGGACCTGCAGACGCGAGGTCCTCGGTTGCTGAAAGCCTTGCAAGCCGTGATCCGGCGGGCAAACGCAACCGGCGAGGCGGAGAAATCAGTTTCGGGCGCGGCGAGAAGAGCATTGGCAAGATGAGGGCCGAGTCGAAATGTCGCGCCGGATAGCGTTCTTATTGAAAGCTAGGGGCGTGGAACAAAAACGTCGAATAGAAACCAAGTGTGACCAACGGAGGAAGCAGCGGGATGTCCCTTGCGGAAGAGGTCAGGCCAGCAGAACCTGAGCAGGCGGCCGAGTATCGAATCGGAACTATTTCTTTGCTCGCAGCGATGATCGGCATTCTAGCCGGAATCATCGCCTACATTCTGTACGACCTGATCGGACTGTTTACGAACCTGACGTATTACCACGAATGGTCGTTCCATTTCCGGAGCCCGGAGCACACATCGATTGGACCATGGATCATACTGATGCCGGTGATTGGCGGACTAATCGTCGGATTCATGGCGAAATACGGGTCAGAAAAGATCAAGGGCCACGGTATTCCGGAAGCGATGGAAGCTGTGCTAACGACTCGGAGCCGGATCGAGGCGAAAGTCGCGATTCTGAAACCCCTTTCGGCCGCGATTGCGATTGGAACAGGCGGACCGTTTGGCGCGGAAGGGCCGATCATTCAGACAGGTGGCGCGTTCGGGTCGCTTGTAGGCCAGATCATTTCGACCACGGGCGCCGAACGAAAAGTGCTTCTCGCCTGCGGCGCGGGCGCGGGGATGGCGGCCACGTTCAACACGCCTATTGCAGGGGTGATCCTCGCGATCGAGCTACTGCTGTTCGAGTTTCGCTCGCGTTCCTTCATTCCGCTGGTGATTGCGTGCACGCTGGCGACGAGTGTGCGTTCCGTGTTGCTGGGGCAGACGTCGATGTTCGGCATGAAAGACGTGAATTTCGACGTGCTGCATGGCCTGCCTTTTTATCTGCTTCTCGGCGTAATTTCGGGGATAGCAGCGATTGGCTTCACGAAACTGCTCTACTGGGTGGAAGACCAATTCGACCGTTTGCCGATCAACGATCTGTGGCATCCGGCGATTGGCGCGCTGGGGCTTGGAATCATCGGACTCTTCGTACCTCGCGTGCTGGGCGTGGGATACGACACGATTTCCGACATCCTCAATAACAATTTGGCGTTAAAGCTGCTCGTTCTGATCGCAATTTTCAAGGCGTTGGCGCTGGTGATTTCGCTAGGGTCGGGCACATCGGGAGGGTTGCTCGCGCCGATGTTCATGTCGAGCGCCGCGCTGGGCGGCGTATTCGCCATGGTCGTGAACTGGATTTATCCGGCGGCGCACCTCTCGCCGGGAGCCTACGCGTTGGTGGCTATGGCGGCGGTGTTTGGCGCAGCGTCGCGAGCGACGTTTGCGTTTATCGTGTTCGCGTTCGAGATTACGCGCGACTACAACGCGATTTTGCCGTTGATGCTAGGATGCGTCATTGCCGACATGATCGCCATCCGATATTTGCGCAGCTCGATCATGACCGAAAAACTGGCGCGGCGCGGGCTGCTTGTCCCGGAGGAATACGAAGCGGGCGTGCTGAAGATCGTGCGCGTGCGTGAAGTGATGCGCACGGACATCAAGCCAATTCCGGCGGAGATGAAGGTGGGGGAACTGGCGGAACGTATGGGACGAGGTGAGCCGGAGTTCAACATTACGCAGGGATTGCCGATCGTCACGCAGGGCGGGCGTCTAGCGGGAGTCGTCACGCAAGGAGATTTACTGCGAGCGCTGGAGCGCGATTCGAAGGGGGAAAGCACGGTGCTCGAGGCGGGATCGAATAAGCCTATTGTGGCGTATCCGGATGAACTCACGCGCGACGCGATGTTCCGCATGCTGCAGCACAATATCGGGCGGCTGCCGGTGGTGAGCCGCGACGACCCGCAGCGGCTGCTGGGCTATTTCAACCGGTCGTCGATTCTGGACGCGTGGTCGCGGCAGATCCACGAAGAAGGTGTGCGCGAGCATGGCTGGCTGCGCACGATGTGGAGGAATTCCGGCCGACGAGCGGTCGTCAAGCCGGGTTCCAGCAAGCCTTAGTTGTTGCGCAGCCGTAGGATTAGCTGACGGCTTTTTTGGCTCCGGCGCGCACTTTGGCCCAGCGCTTCTTGGCAGCCGCGGAAATTTTGGCTCTTGCCGCTGCGGATAGGACTCGTTTCTGTGCGCGGCCAAATTCCTTACTCGCAGACTTACCGAGCGCCATGGCTGCGGCCTTCAATCCATCTAGTTCTCGCTGAAGCTTGCCGACCTGCTTTTCGAGCTTCCGCTCTTCCCGCTTGATTGTCTTCAGTATGTCCATTCAGGTGAGCCTCCGAGATCGAATCTATCCCAAAGCACAGCCGCAACACCAGCGGTGTAACCGGCGAGGAACGTGACTTCACGCGGGGTTTGCGATTCTGCGGTTCGCGAAGAGCTTAGGTGCCAGCGGTTAGAAGCCGCCGCCGCCACCGCCGCCGAAGCCGCCACCCGCACCTCCGCCTCCTCCGAATCCTGAGCCTCCCGAACTGCGCGGAGAAGAGGCCATGATGTTGCCGGCCTGGCTCGACATCATGTTGAGATCGTTCACCAGGAAATAGGGCTGAAAGCCGCCAGCGTAAGCGGGGCCGACGTACCACTGTGGCGGCTGCATGGTGATTCCCGAAAACGCCTGTACCCATTTCTTTTCGACATGCAGGGCCATCGCGTACGGAAGATATTTCTCGAACAGCTCGGGTGCGTTTTCCATGCGCTTGATGCGGTCGCTTTCGACGCGGCCGAGGAAATCTTCGAATCCCATGACTTTGGCGAACGTGCGCGTGCCAGTGATCGTTCGCGCAGGCATGAACCAGCCGAAAATGCAGATAATCGCGCCGGAAATGACGCCGGCGATAGTCCACGTTGCGGCGGACATGCCGGATTGCTTGGCGTACCAGTTTCCAAGCGCGATGATCATGAAGCCGATCACCAGCCCGCCACCGATGTAGCCTTGCCGAACCGTGTCGGGACGATGCAAGTAATACCCGTCGCCAACCAGCGCATTGAAGATGCCGTCGCGAATGGCGGGCAGGTGCGTGTAGAAATGATTTTGCAAGTCTGAGAGTTTGACTTCGCTGCTAGTCCCGGAATCGAAAAGCGCGGTAAGCATTTCTCGTTCGTGATCGCGCGCGTCCTGCCATTGTTCGGGCGGCTTCTTAAGATGAAAAACGTAGTCCTTGTGATGGGTGAGGCCGAGCAAGCCGCTGTGATCGATTTGCTCGATGGTGAGGTAGCCCTTGACGGCCAGGTCGACGAGCGTGGCGGTGATGTCGCGCATGGCCGCTTCATTGTCGACTAGGGCGCCGCATTCCGCAGGCGTGAGCTTATCGGGCGGATCGTACTGCACGGTGATGGCGTCGCGTTCAGGATCGCGCCCCCGCGTCCACCAGAGATAGAACATGATCAGGAAGATGAAGACAGGAAAGATGAGCGGCCAATTGCTGCGCAGAAAAAGCGCAATTCCCTGCAAAGCGCTCGGCTCGTTGACGACTCCTTTGTCGAAGCCGACGACAGCCGTCAGGCCCTGATGGTAGCCGAGGCGCTGCGTTGTGGAGATGTCGACCTCATTGCCATTTACAGTGACGTTTGCATCCTTCGCGCGCGACATGAAAGCGCCCGTGTAGGCAGTGGCTTGTACCCCCGTCGCGCCGTCCGGGAGTTGGATTTTCGCGCTGGCGGAATCGATGGGGACATCCCATTCCTCGCCCGTAACGTTCCAGAAAAATTCGTCGTGATCGCTGAAGAAGCGCAGGCCGTCGAGGACCTGATAGTGAAGGACGATGGTGTGCGTGGAATTGTCCGCGTCGGGGACGTAAATCTTGAATTTGACGTACTGTCCTTGGCGGCTTTGCTCGAGTTTCAGGGTGTGGCCGTCATCGTCGGAAGCGTGCACGTGATCGAGGAACAGCGTGTAATTCAATTCCATCGAGCCGCGGTATTCGATGGGAATCGTGCGATAGATTCCGTGCCAGCCCGTGCCGATGAACTGCGCCTGGATTCTCTCGGTCACATCGACACTGGAATCGCGGTTGACGACAACCTGCTCGTCGAAATTCTTGATGACGATCTGACGCGCCGCCGCAGGCAGCGCCGCCAGCAGCGCCAGAACGCAAACGCGCAGCAACAGGCCGGTTCGGCGCATGGCGGACTCAGCTTGCCGCGCCGCCGAAGCTCACCTTCGGGACCTCGCGTTCGCCGGGCGCCGTGATCTCGAAGAACTCGCGCGGCTTGAAATTGAACATGCCGGCGAGAATGTTGGAAGGGAACTGCGCGATCTTCGTGTTGAAGTCACGAACGACGGCGTTGTAGTAGCGGCGCGCATTCTGGACGCTGTCTTCAATCGAGTTCAGAGTCTGCTGAAGCTGCGTGAAACTCTCGACCGCGCGCAGTTGGGGATAGGCCTCGGCCAGCGCAAACACCTGACGCAATGCGGCGGTGAGCATGCCTTCAGCCTGGGCCTTGGCCGCGGGGCCTTCCGCGGCCATAGCCTGGTTTCGCGCGGCGACGACGCCCTCGAGCGTGCCCTTTTCGTGAGCGGCGTAGCCTTTCACGGTTTCCACCAGGTTGGGAATCAGGTCGTAACGGCGCTTGAGCTGCACGTCGATGTCGGACCAGGCGTTGTCGCACTGCACCTTCAAACGAACGAGCCCGTTATAAATGCCGATCGCAAAAATGATCAGCAGGGCAATGACAATCAGGATGACGATCCCCATTTTTGTGCCTCCGAGCAGGCCAGGATCGGCTGCTGTGCGTGAATTTCGCGGCTAAGGATACGGCGAGAGGCGCAAACTGTAAAGCGCCCTTGCTGCCAGGCTGGCAGTGAGAGTTACTCGCCGGTCGCGCTCACTTCCGGGGAGGCCAGCCTCCGCGAGGCGTAGTCCAACTGATTGGTTTTCCCGTTTCCAGAAGCGATTTGAGGCTCGAGAGCACAACGGGCCAGCCATAAGAAACGCGGGTGAGAACGTCCGAACCGGGCTCAAACTCCTCGTGCGTCATGGTAAGGCGCACGGCGTCACCAATGGGCTCGATCTCGAACGTCACACGCGAATACGCAGCGGGCCGCGCCTGGTCTTTGGCCTCGGCCCAGGTCAGGACAAGGCAGCGCGGCGGGTTGCTCTCCACTACTTTGCCCACGATGTCGAGGAGCTTGGGGTCGTCGTGGTCGCGATGTTCCCACCGTGAACCCACTTTCCAATCCGAAGCGTTCACGCGATTGCCCCAATATTTTCGCGTCATCTCGGAATCGCGCAGTGCGTTCCAGACTTTTTCGGGCGCGCTGGCGATGTAGGTGACATAAACGAATTTCGGCTTATCCATCGTTCTTCTCCTCGAGAATTTTCTTCAGATCGAAAATTGCGCGAAGCCTGTGCCGCTCGTACGCGCCGATCCAGCGTTCGTAAATTTCGTGGATGGGCACGGGATTCAAGTAATGCAGTTTTTCGCGACCGCGCCAGACGGTGACAACCAGGTTTGCCGCTTCAAGAAGGCGAAGATGCTTGGCGACAGCTTGGCGCGTCATGTCCCATCCTTCGCAAAGCTGATTCAGAGTCTGGCCGTTGTTCGATCTGAGCCGGTCGAGCAGCTTGCGCCGGGTCGGATCGGCCAGGGCTTTGAAGACCTTGTCCACAGGGAAGAATAGGGAACCATTTGGTTCCATGTCAAGAAAAAAGAAACGGGAGGAATGGCTCGTGTTTTCATTATTCGCTGGACGCGTTGAGGAATGGCTTACGGAACCTAGAGGCGCCAACGAAAATGGTCTTCGACTCGCACCCGGCGAATCAAGGCTAGGTCGAAGTTGGCGATGGCCAGACAGGGTGAATCGTCAGCAAGTGCGATCACTTTTCCTAATGCATCGACGGCGAAGGAATGTCCGTCGGAGCGCGGCGCCGGATAATTTGCAACGGCGATTCCCATAACCATCTCAAAGGCGCGGCCACGGGCTTGCGCGATGCGAACGTCACCGACGGTTGGATCCGACGCAAGATCACAGCAATTCGGAACTAAGGCAAGCTCCGCACCCGCGCGGGAAAGCGACCGTGCTCCTTCCGGATATTCCCGATCCATGCAAACCATCAGGCCGATTTTGACCGGGCCTGCAGAGGTCTGGATTTCCGCGACACGGAAATCTTTGCCCCTATCACAGGCACACTCGGGATTATCAAAGTCGCAGATGTGCACTTTGCGGTGATGAAGGACTGTTTGCCCGTTTGGGTCAATGAGTAACGCGGAATTGAAAGGCTTTGGATCAGCGGCTTCGAGGAACGTAGCAACCACGTTGATGTGGTACTTCCTCGCGGCATTCCGGAAGCTTTCGACGAAAGGGCTATCCGGTGTGTGCGCTCCTTTGCGCCAGCGCCCAATAGCGCCAGAATCGGCGGAATCGAAACGCGCGTAGCCGTTGCAATACATCTCCGGAAACACGACGATATCGGCGGACGCGTGTCTAGCCTCCTCGACAATCATCGCAGGGTCCCCACCGCTTAGGTACTGTGCCAGCGCAACTTTCAACTGTGGCTCCATGAGCGTATTTTGGGCCGACGCAGCCTCTTCAAGCAATCGAGCAAAAAGAGAGTCCTAATCTGGGAGAACAGTCACGGACACGACTTGCATCCTCCCATCATCGCGGTCCATCGGCCCCTCCGGACAATTTACGCCGGAATCCCATAGTAACGCTGGCGTGAAGTGGCGTTTTGAGTTAGGCTTGCGGCCTAAAAGCGGCGGGCTGTCTATGTTATTCAAAACCTTGAGTGCCGCTGTATTCCGGATTGACGCTTACCTCGTCGAGGTCGAGGTGGACGTCAGCCCCGCCTTCCAGGGATTTTTCACGGTCGTAGGGCTCCCCGACATTGCGGTGAAGGAAAGCCGCGAGCGGATCCGTTCAGCGCTGCGGAATTGCGGCTTCGATTTTCCGTCGACGCAAGGCGTGACCGTCAACCTGGCGCCCCCGGACATACGCAAGGAAGGATCCACGTTCGACTTGCCGATGACGCTCGACCTGCTGGGCTGCCAGGGAAAGTTCTTCGGCAAAGTTCTCGATTCGTATGTTTTTCTCGGCGAACTATCGCTGGACGGCGGAGTGCGCTCGGTGCACGGCGCGCTTTCGGCGGCGCTGGCAGCGCGCGAGCGCGGGATAAAGAACGTCGTTGTGCCGGAGGCGAATGCGCGCGAGGCTGCGGTGGTCGAAGGCATTCGCGTGTTTGCGGTGAAGTCCGTGCCGCAAGCGGCGGATCTGATCAACGCTCCCGAATCGTTCCAGCCGGTCGTGCGGACAGAGGAGTGTAGGTGTCTCAGCAGCTTAGGTGGCGCTATTATAGGCAACCGCGTCTGCTTTGTTCTTGCCCGACGCAGAAGCCTATGGCTGACGAGCAACACGTCGTGATTACAGTCCACGGGATCAGAACGTTTGGTTCTTGGCAGGAAAGTCTGGCCAGTCGGCGTTTGGGATGACTACGAGTTCCTTTTGATCACTCGGAATGACTGCAAAAATCTGTCGAGCCCTGTTTGTTGGAACGATTCATGCCGCGCCAGCGAGGGTGGTCGCCAAACATATCGGCACTGCCCAAGTACCCCACGAAGGCATAGAAGAGCAACGCTACGACGGAGAATGCCGCGAGCCCACAGCCGAATCGAGCGAGAGAGCGACGCCGAAACCGGTTTGAGTAATTGGGTGAAGTATCGAGCGCCCGACTTTCTGCCGGATTCATTCGCTTATCCACGTAGATTTAGGGATATGTGACCCCGGGAGAGTCATAAAAGTTCCCAGTCGCGTCCAAGTCCCGATAAGTTTGAATGCATAAGTCGATGGAGGAGCGCTCGGTGTACAAAAGCGGAACTCAGCGAGCGTGCTGGTTCAGAAACACCAAGGAAAGAATTCCGCTGTCCTAACGGCCCGCTGTCATGAGTTCGCCTATGGATACGAACGTGAGTCCTCTCCGGTGCCCTTCGTCGAGGATTTGCGGGAGCGCCTGAATGCTGCGCGAGGGGTCCGGGATGCCGTCGTGCAGGATCACAATCGTGCCGGGCCAGAGATTCTTTCCGACGAGCCACGTGATGTACCAGACCGGCGGATGCATAGGATCATGAGGGTACGCGGAGCCCAGGACACACGTGTAGCCCTGTGCTCGCGCTGCTTTGAGTTGCCACGGCCATGCCACGCCACCCGGCGCACGGAACAGCTTCGGTTCCTGCATCGGGCCTATTGCGCTCTCGGTCTGTTGTAGATACCGGAGGAACTGGGCATCGGAATGCAGCAGGGTCGAACCATTCATGTAGTAATGGTTGCCGACCTCGTGCCCCTCGGCTTTGATCCGCGCCACGAGTTGCGGGTACCGCGACGCCCGTTCGCCGATGAGGAAAAACGTGGCTTTGGCCCGGTGCTGTCGGAGGATGTCTAGAACCTGCGCGGTGAACGCCGGGCTCGGTCCGTCATCGAACGACAGCGCGACCAGCGGATGATTGGTTCGGATACGGTAGATTGTGTTGGGAGTGACCCGCTCGATCACACCGAGGGTCGCCAGAGGCTCGATCCAGAACACCACAAGCCAGATCGCGACGAGCGCAATGATCACCGGGAGCAGCACTCGGCCTCTTTTGCGAGCCATCTCGGCGGTCCAGCCGAGTACGATAGCACGTCGTCGTGATCTGCCTCCTGTCGTAGAGGCGCAAGTTTCCGGTTACACGTCCAGTCGATCCCCAGACTGCGGCTCGCCAAATGCGATTCTAATCCAGTGTACTTCGCGAGTTTCTGTGCTTAGGCGTATGATCTCGCCAAGAGGAGATCGGACATGACAATTTTCGGAGAGACTCCCATTGACGCGACTGAGTTGGTGAAGGAACTAATCGCACGGGTCAGGCCGCAAGTAACCCGGGAGAGCACGGACCGCGAGTGGGCCAGAGCCGTGAAACAATCGCTTCGGTTGCTCGGTAACGAACGCGGAAAAGTTGTGGCACCC
>Ga0187815_10000378_pt1 | contig 21754 bp, 19 predicted proteins | sample NC_S_5_FD_132962 | JGI IMG/M metagenome (GOLD analysis project Ga0187815, IMG submission 132962) | Wetland sediment microbial communities from Neuse River Estuary, North Carolina, USA - ASW-S_5 | ecosystem: Environmental > Aquatic > Freshwater > Wetlands > Sediment | place: USA: North Carolina...
ACCGTCTGGCGGAGCTGGTCGAGCGGCTCAAAAGCGTCCAGGCGGCAGATCTGCGGGTCGCCGGCTACGCCCGGAAGGATGCGGCACGGTTTCCGGCGATCGCCTGACCGCCGCCGGTTCCGCTTGACGGTAAACCGCACTTCGTTCGCGTGGCGAACTGCGTTATGATTTGGTGCGGGGGAGTTAATGTCGCCTGTACTGGGTCGCCGGGATGCGGATGCGCGCGGGAATAGCCCGTGGAGTCTTGCCGCGGTCGACGAGCGCGGTTTGCCGGGGTGGCTCGTCGCCAACGTCGTCGTCGCCGGCTTGTATTTCCTCCTCGGTACGGCCGTCGCCAGGTTCTTCGCCGCCTACGGACTGTTTCCGGCACCGATCTGGTTGCCGGCCGGCGTCGCCATGGTGGCCGCGATGGTTGGAGGCTGGCGTCTTTTCCCCGGCATCTTCGTCGGCTCGTTTCTGACCAACGATCTGCTGTTTGCGCCGGCGCTTTACATCACGACGGTCATTTCGGTCACCAACGGTCTGGGTCCCGTGGTCGGCGCTGTCGTCTTGCGGCGGCTACGGCCGCGCGGCGGCCTGTTCACAGCGTTCGCCGGTGTGCTCGCCTTCCTCGTCTGCACCACGTTCCTCAATCCGGCGATTACGGCCACCGGCGGCGCGATCGCGACAACATTGGGACATCCCGATCCGGCGCTGTTCTATTCAATTTGGGTGAATTGGTGGCTGTCGGACAGCGGCGGGACTCTCTATCTCGCGCCGGCGCTGATCCTGTGGCTCGGCCTCGAACCTGAATTGGATTTGCAGACAGCCGGAGCTCCGAGCGGCTTCAGCCGCCGCGACCTGGCGGTTTGGGCCTGGATCGCCGCCGTCAGCGTCATTCTATTTTTAACGCCGCCGCTCCGCGGCACGTACATCCGGTCGGCATTTCCGTTTCTGCTGGTGGTGCCGTTGTCGTGGATCGCGCTCCGCATGTCGCTGCGCTCCGCCTACACGCTGGTATCGCTGGTGGCGATCGTGGCGACAGCCGGTACCGTCGCCGGCTACGGCCCGTTCCAGAATCACTCCTTGGCCAATCCGCTTCAGCTCGTCGGTACGCTGGTCGTGCTGCTGGCGATGAACGTGCTGACGATCGTCGCGCTGATGAGCGAGCGACGCGAAGCCGAGAACGCGAACCGGGTCAAGTCGATGTTCCTGGCGAAGACCAGCCACGAACTGCGCACGCCGCTCAACGCCATTATCGGCTTTTCGTCGCTGATGGATGCGCAGACGCGCGAGCCGCTGAGCGATAAGAAGTACGGCGATTATGCCCGCCTGATACAATCGAGCGGCACGCACCTGCTGGCGCTGATCGACGATCTGCTCGAGATGGCGAAAATCGAAGCCGGCCGGCTGGAGCTGCGCGAAGAACGCGTGTTGCTGGCGGTCGCCATCGAGGATGCGGTGGCGTTGATCGAAATACCGGCGCAGGCGAAATCGATCACCGTCACGACGAGCGGGCTGAAAGATTTGGCGGTCAAGGCCGATCCCAAGGCGGTGCGCCAGATCCTGCTCAATCTTCTTTCCAACGCTGTCAAATTCACGCCCGAAGGCGGCGAGGTCGGTATCACCGTCACATTGGGCGACCGTGGCGACGCGGTGATCCGGGTGGCCGATACCGGCATCGGCATTCCGGCGGATTCGATCGAGCGGGTGTTCCATCCGTTCGAGCGCGTGCAGCGCGACGTGAACCGCAAGATCGAAGGCACCGGCCTCGGATTGTCGATCACGCGCGGGCTGGTGCAGCTTCATGGCGGCGAAATCAGCCTGCAAAGCCGCGTCGGCGAAGGCACGATCGTCACGGTCGTACTGCCCGCCGAGCGCGTTGTCGCCACCGCGCAGGCCCGCCGTGACGGCGATGGCGGCCGGCCGACGCGTATGGCAACCGGCTGACGCAACCTACGGCTGAGCGACATTACAGTGAATTAAGTGTCGGCCGCGCTTTCGAACATGCTTGATTCGACGGCATAAAGTGCCGCAGATGGCGCTCCGCGACACGGCAAACATGCGTACTCCAATCGCAACCGGAATTCCCACGGCTGGCATGATCGAGGTCCGCAATCTCACGCGGCGGTTCGGCCCCATCCTGGCGGTCGATCATGTCTCGTTTTCGGTCGGCCGGGGCGAGGTGCTGGGTTTTCTCGGTCCGAACGGCGCCGGCAAATCCACCACGATGAAGATGATCACCGGCTTCCTTGCACCGACCGAAGGCACGGCGGTGGTGTGCGGCGCCGACATTGTCACCGATCCGATCGCCGCCAAACGGCGGATCGGCTATTTGCCGGAAGGCGCACCCGCCTATCCCGACATGTCACCGCGCAGCTTCCTGCGCTTCATCGCCGAAATCCGCGGCTTCGCCGGCGATGAAGCGAAGCGGCGCATTGATCTTACGGTGGCACGGACGGCGCTCGCGTCGGTCATGGAACAGCCGATCGAGACTCTGTCCAAAGGCTTTAAGCGCCGCGTTGGCCTGGCGCAGGCTCTGTTGCACGATCCGGACGTACTCATCCTCGACGAGCCGACGGACGGGCTCGATCCCAATCAGAAGCACGAAGTCCGCACACTCATCCGCGCGCTGGCGCCGGAAAAGGCGATCGTGATTTCGACGCATCTGCTCGAGGAGGTCGATGCCGTCTGTACGCGCGCGATCGTTATCGCCGCCGGCCGGCTCCTGGCCGACGCCACGCCGGTCGAGCTTGCGGCGCGCTCGCGTCTCCACAACGCTGTGCGCGTCAGCCTCGTGGCCGGCCACGACGAAGCCGAAACCGCGCTGCGGCGTCTGCCCGGCGTGGCGGCCGTCGAACGCGTCGACGAGTCCGGCGACCGGGCACTGCTCGTCCTGCCGCGCGGCGGCCAAGCGATCGTCGGCGAAGTCACCGATCTGGTACGCACCGCGGGCTGGGCGGTCCGCGGCCTGAGCGTCGAGCGCGGCCGGCTGGATGAAGTCTTCCGCAGCATTACCGCCTGAGGCGACCGTGCATTCGACCTGGGTCATTTTCCGGCGCGAATTGGCGAGCTATTTCACGACACCGCTCGCCTACGTCTTCATCGTCATTTTCCTGGTGATGGCGGGTGCGCTGGCGTTTTTTGTCGGCAATTTCTTCGACCGCGGCCAGGCCGATTTGCTGCCGTTCTTTAACTACCATCCCTGGCTCTATCTCGTGCTGATTCCGGCGCTGGCGATGCGGCTCTGGGCGGAGGAGCGCAAGAGCGGCACGATCGAACTGTTCCTGACCTTGCCGGTCTCGGTTGGTTCCGCTGTCTTCGGCAAGTTTCTCGCGTCCTGGGCGTTTTCGGCGATCGCCCTAGCGCTGACCTTTCCGTTCTGGATCACGGTCAACATACTCGGCCATCCCGATAACGGCGTGATCCTGGCGAGCTACATCGGCAGCTTGCTGATGGCCGGTGCCTTCCTTTCCATTGGCGCGGCGCTCTCGGCGCTGACCAAGAACCAGGTCATCGCGTTCGTCATCACTGCCGCTGCCTGCTTCATCTTCACCGTGAGTGGCTCGCCGATCGTGCTTGGCTTCCTGACGCCGTGGGCGCCGACGGCGCTGATCAATGTCGTCGCCTCGCTCAGCTTCCTGACGCATTTCAACGCGATCATGCGCGGCGTGATCGAAGTGCCCGACGCGGTGTTCTTCGTTTCGGTGATTGCCTTGTTCCTCTATGCCAACGCCGTGATCGTCGAATTGAAAAAGGCGGATTGAGGCGGGCGATGAATTTTCAATTGTCCCGCCGCACTGTCGCGCTCACGTCGCTTGCTGCGGCCGTCGTTCTGTTCGTCGCGATCAACGTTATCGCCGGCAACTGGTTGGGCAATCTGCGGGTCGATCTGACGCAAGAGGGTCTCTACACCCTGTCGCCGGCGACGCGAATCACGCTCGCCAAGATCCGCGAGCCGATCACGCTGCGATTCTATTACTCGCCGCAGCTTGGCCGCGAAGTTCCGTCCTACGGTGTCTTCGCCGATCGCGTGCGCGAAATGCTGCAGGAATATGCGGCGATGGCCAAAGGCAAGATCGTATTGCAAATGCTCGATCCCGAGCCGTTCTCGCCGGTTGAGGATCGTGCCGTCGCTTTCGGCCTGCAGGGCGTGCCCCTCGATCAAAGCGGCACGCCGGTCTATTTCGGTCTCGCCGGCACCAATTCGACGGACGATCAGGCGATCATCCCGTTCTTTCAGACCGACCGCGACCGCTTTCTCGAATACGACCTGACCAAGCTGATCGCTGGTCTCGCCAATCCACACAAGACCGTCGTCGGCCTGGCGACGCAATTGCCGCTCGAGGGCGATCTGATGGCCGCCATGCAGGGCCGTCCGCTAGTGCCTTATGTCGTACTCGAGCAGATGCAACAGCTCTACGACGTGCAGACTCTCGGCACGGATTTCGCCGCGGTTCCGAGCAACGTCGACGTGCTGATGCTCGTGCATCCGCAGCACCTGTCCGATAAGACGCTCTACGCCATCGACCAGTTCGTCCTGAAGGGCGGGCGAGCGCTGGTGTTCGTCGATCCCGATTCGGAAACCCAACGGTTGCATCCGAGCCAGCTCAATCCGCCCACCGCACCGAACGACAGCAGTCTCGACAAGCTGTTCGCCGCTTGGGGATTGCGCTTGGTGCCAAAGATGGTCGCGGCCGATCGCACCAACGCCGAACGCGTCAACGCCGGCACCGAGACGAACGTCCAGGCCGTCGATTATGTCGGCTGGCTGGCGCTCAAAGCCGACAGCCTCAGCCACGACAATCCGATCACCGCCGATCTGTCGCAGATCAACGTCGCTACGGCGGGCGTGCTCGAGCCGCTGGCGGGCGCGAAAACCACGTTCGCGCCACTGATCTCGACTTCGACCGATTCGATGGAAATTCCGGCCGACAAATTCCAGACGCCTGATCCCGCCGCGCTGCTCGCTGGGTTCAAGCCCGACGGCAAGAAGCTGGTCATTGCCGCCCAGATCACCGGGCCGGCCGCAACCGCGTTCCCGGACGGTCGGCCAAAGGGCGAGCCGAATAAGGTTGCTGCAGCCGACAAGAATGCCGATGCGTCACCGCCGGTGCAGGTCAAAACCGCGGTCAGGCCGATCGACGTCGTCGCGGTCGCCGACACCGACATTCTCGACGACCGATTCTGGGTGCAGGTGCAGGATTTCTTCGGTCAGCGCGTCGCGGTGCCGTCCGCCGGCAACGGCGATTTTGTCACCGATGCCATCGATGTCCTCGCCGGCGGCGCCGATCTTATCGGTCTGCGCAGTCGCGGCACGGCGGTACGGCCGTTCATGCTCGTGCAGAGCATCCAACGCGCGGCTGACGAGCGCTATCAGACGACCGAAAAAGGGCTCGAGGACAAGCTGAAGGACACCGAGCAGAAGCTCAAGGATCTGCGCGACAAGGGCACGCACCAGGCTGGTGCCGTCGATGCCGCGCAAAACGAGGCCATCGAGAACTTCCGCGCCCAGTTGCTGGCGACGCGCCGCCAATTGCGCAAGGTACAGCTTGCCGAACGTGAGAACATCGACCGGCTGCAAAGCTGGGTGGAATTCTTCGATGTTGCGTTCATCCCGATTCTCGTGGCGCTCGCCGCGATGGTGATCGGCGCTGTGCGGTTGCGGCGGCGGCAGCGCCGAACGGCGACCGGCTGAAGCGAAGAGGGCAGCATGCGACAGCGTCATCTGCTGATTTTGCTCGCCGTCACCGCGCTGGCTGTGGTGCTGGCGGTGGTGTCGAGCGTCGGCGGCTCAACGGCGCAGAACGATCCGCTGGTTGGCACGCTTGTTTTGCCGGATCTCGGCCGGCAGCTTCAGGCGGTCGACCGCATCACGATGGTCCGCGGCACGCAGAAGGTGACGCTGAAACACGCAGCGACTGGCTGGCAGAACGAAGATAAAGGCGGCTGGCCCGCCGATGCGACGCACGTGCGCCACTTGCTGCTTGGTCTCGCCGAGCTGCGTTATGTGGAGCCCAAGACGCGCGAATCGAAGCTTTATCCACGTCTCGGTGTCGAAGATGCCGGCAAGCCCGATTCTAAATCGACGCTGGTCACCGTTGCCGACGCCAAGGGCAAGCTGCTGGCCGACATCATCGCCGGCAAGAGCAAGTATGACGAGCTTGGCGGCGGCGATGACGGGCTGTATCTCCGCAAGCCCGGCGATGTCCAGAGTTGGCTCGCGCGCGGTTCGCTCGATCTCGCCGGCGACCCGGGCGTTTGGCTCGACAAGACGCTGTTCGATGTTCCGGCGGCAACGATCAAGGAAGCCGTCTTCACCGCCGCGAATGGCGCCGAAGTCACCATCGTGCGTGCCGCCGCGGGCGATAAGTTCCATCTCGTCAATCCGATACCCAAGGGCAAGAAGCTCAAAGACGGCGATCCGCTCGCCGAGCCGGCCGGCGTGTTGGCGTCGCTCGAGCTCGCCGATGTCCAGTCAGCGACCGCTTTCGCGTTGCCGGAAACCGGCATTGCGCATGCCCGCTTTACGACGTTCGACGGTCTGACGGTCATGCTCGCCATCGCCGACCGGGACAAGACCAGCTGGGTGCGGATCACCGCTGCCGGCTCCGGCGCTGCCGCCGCTGAGGCGCAGGCGATCAACGCCAAGGTCCATGGCTGGCTTTTCGCCTTCGCCGATTATAAGAGCGGTCTGCTCAAGACCACGCTCGCGAACCTGATCGAGCCGGCTAAATCGTCGTGAGCGAGGCGGTCGCGTCGCCCTGCGTGCGGGTTTGCGCCGTCGATCCGGGTACGGGCCTGTGCCGCGGTTGCTGGCGGACACTGGCGGAAATCGCGGCTTGGCCGACGCTCGACGACGACGGAAGGCGCCGCATTCTCGCGGCTGTAGACGCCCGCCGGACCGGATGACTGCCATGCGCCGGCGCGATCGCAAATGCCGCCCCGCATGCCTATATCATCGGCGCAGGAGGGTATGCCGATGCACGATAGGGCAGCGACGATCCGGCCGGTGGCCAAACTGGTCCGCGGTATGCCGGCCAATGATGGCGCCGGCGTAAAGCTGACGCGCGTAATCGGCAGCCCGGCGCTGGATTCTCTCGATCCGTTTTTGTTGCTCGACGAGATCCGTTCACCCGATGGTGCTGACTATATCGGCGGCTTCCCCGAGCATCCGCATCGCGGTTTCGAGACCGTGACCTATGTTCTCGCCGGTCGCATGCGCCATGGCGACAACAAGGGTAATAGCGGGCTGCTCACGCCCGGTAGCGTGCAATGGATGACTGCCGGCCGCGGTATCGTCCACTCCGAGATGCCGGAGCAGCAGGATGGATTGATGTGGGGATTTCAGCTTTGGGTCAATCTGCCGGCGACGCACAAGATGATGGCGCCGCGCTACCAGGACATCGAACCGGGCTGCATTCCCGAAACCGTGCTACCGGGCGGCGCGAAAGTTCGCGTGCTGGCCGGCAATTTCAACGGCGTGAAAGGCCCGGTTGCGGATATCGTGACTGATCCATTACTGCTGGACGTGACGTTGACCGGTGCCGGCGAAGCGCTGGTGCCGCTGCCCGTGATCCACAACAGCTTCGCATATGTCTTCGACGGCACGGCGACGGTCGGCGCGCCCGAAACGACGGTTGCGCGCGGCCAGATTGCGGTTATGGGCGCCGGCGATGTCGTTCGACTCGCTGGCGGTCCGGGCCGTGTGTTGCTCGCTGCCGGCAAACCGTTGAACGAGCCAGTGGCGCGTTACGGTCCGTTCGTCATGAACACGCCAAACGAGATTCGCCAGGCGATTGCCGACTATCAATCCGGCCGGTTTTGAGAGTAGGATTCGAGTTGTCCACGGGGTAGACGCACGCATGAAACGGTTCGCCGGCCTAGTTGTCGCCCTCGTTCTGATCGGCTGCGCCGGCCCGACTTGGACCAAGGACGGCGCAACGCCGCAGCTCGTCGCTAAGGATCTATCGGATTGCAACAGTCTCGCTTCGGTCGCGACTGAGCGGGATTCGAATATCAACCAGGATATTCTCGCCGCGCGCAGCAAAGATTGGCAGGACACCGGCGCGCTATTCACTGTGCAGCAAACTTATGCCGCGCAGAATCAGGCGCAGTCGTCCGACATCGTATCCCAGTGCATGATCGCGAAAGGCTACGCGCCCGGCAGTTGAACGCCTAGCGTCGCTGCGAAGCCGTCGGTTTGGGGCTACGCTCGATCGTGCTCGGGCCGTAGCAATGTTCGGGTCCCGGGAATGCGCGCGTGCGCACGTCCTCGGCGTAAGCCGCCGCCGCCGCCGCGATCGCCGGATTCAATTCGGCATAGCGTTTGACGAAGCGCGGCTTGTGCCCGTCCGACAGGCCGACCAAATCCTCAGTGACCAGGATCTGGCCGTCACAGGCGGGTGAAGCCCCGATGCCGATCGTCGGCACGTGAATCGCTTCTGTAACGCGGCGCGCTACCGGCTCGTTGGTGCCCTCGATGACGATGGCGAACGCGCCGGCCTTGGCGATGGCGCGCGCATCGGCCATGACGCGGTCGGCCTCGGCTTCGTTGCGTCCTTGGGCGCGGAAACCGCCGATGACATTGACCGATTGCGGTTGCAGCCCGATATGGCCCAGCACCGGAATGCCGCGCTCGACCAGGAAACGAACTGTGTCGGCCATGGCTTCGCCGCCTTCGATCTTGATGCCGGCGCAACCGGTTTCGGCCATGATGCGCGCCGCGTTCTTGAACGCCTGCGCCGGGCTTTCCTGGTAAGTGCCGAACGGCATGTCGACGATGACGCAGGCGCGCGTCGCGCCGCGAACCGCCGCCGCACCGTGCGCGATCATCATCTCAAGTGTCACCGGCAACGTGCTGTCGAAGCCGTAAACCACCATGCCGAGTGAATCACCAACCAGCAGCAGGTCAGCGATCGGATCGAGGGTTCGCGCCATCGCGGCGCTATAGGCGGTCAGCGCGACGATCGGTTCGCCGCCCTTGCGCCGTGCGAGTTCGACGGGAGTGCGCTTCTTGCTGTCGGGGGCCGCAACGCTCATACGAACTCCACAGGGGGTAGCGGAAGAACTATTCTACCGCAGTGCAGCAAAATTGGGCAGTATCGTTTCGCGAATGCCCAGAAGGTCGGAAAACGCCCGATCCATGGCCGATTCAGCGCCACGGCGGGCTTGTCATCGGGTCCGAAGCGGCTTAAGTCAACGGCGGTTTCCGCAGGAGCGTTCAATGGGTTATCGGGTCGCGGTAGTCGGCGCCACCGGCAATGTCGGGCGCGAGATGCTGAGCATTCTCAGCGAGCGCAGCTTTCCCGCCGATAAGGTTCATGCGGTCGCCTCGACGCGCTCGATCGGCGCCGAGGTGTCGTTCGGCGACGACAAGGTACTCAAGGTCGAAAGCCTCGACTCGTTCGAATTCGCCGGCGTCGACATCGCGCTGTTCTCGCCCGGCGCCAAAGTGTCCGCCGTGCATGCGCCGCGCGCCGGCAAGGCCGGCTGCGTCGTCATCGACAACACATCGCAATTCCGTATGGACAAGGACGTGCCGCTGGTCGTGCCCGAGGTCAATCCGGACGCGATCGCGCAGTACAAGAAGCGCAACATCATCGCCAACCCAAATTGTTCGACGATCCAGATGGTGGTCGCGCTGAAGCCGCTGCACGATCTGGCGCGCATCAAGCGCATCGTGGTCGCCACTTACCAGTCGGTGTCGGGCGCCGGCCGTGACGCAATGGATGAGCTGTTCACGCAAACCCGCTCGGTTTACGTCAACGATCCGATCAAGCGCGAACGCTTCACTAAGCAGATCGCGTTCAACTGCATTCCGCAAATCGATGTCTTCCTCGATGGCGGCGTGACCAAGGAAGAGTGGAAGATGGACGTCGAGACACGCAAAATCCTCGACCCGAAAATCGCAGTCACTGCGACTTGCGTGCGCGTTCCGGTGTTCATCAGCCACGCCGAGGCAGTGAACGTCGAGTTCGAATCTCCGCTCGATGAGGAGACCGCGCGCGAGGCGCTCAAGCGAGCGCCTGGCGTGGTCGTCGTGGATCACCGTACCGAGGAGGGCTACGTGACGCAGATCGAAGCCGCAGGCGAAGACGCGGTTTTCGTCAGCCGCATCCGCCGCGATCCGACCGTGCCGCACGGACTTAACCTCTGGGTGGTCGGGGACAATCTGCGCAAAGGTGCGGCGCTGAATGCCGTCCAGATCGCCGAACTGCTGGCGCGCGATTATCTCAAGAAGTCAGCGACCAGAGAACCGGCGCGCGCCGACTAGCGGATGCGTCCGCGCCGCAGCGTCCTGTTCGTTCCTGGCATCAACGCGCGTGCGCTGGATAAAGCGCGCGGCCTCGACGTCGATGCGCTGATCTTCGATCTCGAAGATTCGGTCGCGCCCGATGCCAAGGGCAAGGCGCGTGCGGCAATTGCCGCGGCGATCGCGCAAGGCGGCTATGGACGGCGCGAGCTGATTTTGCGGATCAATGCGCTCAATACCGAATGGGCCGAAGACGACCTGCGCGCAGCGGCGCAGATGAAGTTGGACGCCGTCCTGCTGCCCAAGGTCGAAAGCGAAGCCGAGCCGCGCAAGGCGGAAGCAAGCCTGATTTCGGCCGGCGCGCCGCTCGATCTCGGCATCTGGTGCATGATCGAAACCGCGCGCGCTGTCCTGCATGCCGAAGCGATCGCCGCTGCCACGCCGCGGCTCAAGGCCTTCGTTATGGGTACGGCCGATCTGTCGAAAGAGATCCATGCCGAGGAGACGCCGCTGCGCGAGCCGATGACGACCGCGCTCGGCCTCTGCATCCTCGCCGCCCGCGCCTACGGCTTGACCGTGCTCGACGGCGTCCATTTCGACATTACCGACACCGACGGCTTCGTTCGCTCGTGCCGGCAAGGCCGGATGCTCGGCTTCGACGGCAAGACCCTGATCCATCCGAGCACGATCGCCGACGCCAACCGGATTTTTGCGCCCGACGAAGCCGCGCTCGCGTATGCGCGGCGCGTGATCGCCGCTTTCAACGAAGCCAAGGCGCAAGGCAAGGGCATGGCGGTGCTCGACGGACGTCTGATCGAGCGGCTGCACGTCGCCGACGCCGAACGCATCCTGGCATTGGCCGCCGCCATTGGCATGCCACATACCGCGAGCTGAGTTCGCGCGCCTCATTCGCCGTCTGCAAGCGTGCCGTGTGCGGCCCGGCGTTGACGCCACGAAGGGGGAGGGCTAAACCAAATCCTCTTCGCATGTGCGAAAGCGCAAGGTTCGTGTGCCAATGACTCCCGCCGAGCGGCCGCTTTCACCCCATTTGCAGATCTACAAGCCGCAACTGACATCGGTGCTGTCGATCACGCATCGCGGCACCGGATTGGCGCTCGGGGTTGGCGCGATTTTCTTTGTCTGGTGGCTGTCGGGCGCGGCTTGGAGCGACGCCTGCTTTCGCGCGGCGCAGGCGTTTTGGGGATCGTGGCTCGGTAGGCTGTTCCTGCTCGGCTGGACGTTCTCGCTGTTCTATCACCTGCTCAACGGCGTGCGGCACCTGTTGTGGGACATCGGCTTCGGCTTCGATCTGCCGATGACCTACCGCACCGGTTGGACCGTGGTGGCATTCAGCGTGCTGTTGACGCTGTTTGCTTTCGGCGGCGGTCTCTATGCCTGGGGTTCGCCGTGAGCGGCAGCGCTGCCATTCGCCACTGGCGGGCGCAGCGCGTAAGCGCACTCGCATTGATTCCGCTGGCGCTTTGGCTGGTCGAATCGCTGCTCGCGCATCTCGGCTCAGATCGTGTGCAAATCCAGACGTGGCTCGGCCAACCGGTTCCGGCTGTTCTGGCGGCGGCGCTGGTCATCGTGACGTTCTTTCATCTGGGGCTCGGCGTGCGCGTTGTGCTCGAGGACTACGTCCACACGCCTGGGCGGCTGGCGGTGGCGTTGGTGGCCAATCGCGTGGCGTGCTGGGCGCTGGCGCTGATCGCGCTCGCGGCCATCGCCACGCTTGCTTTCGGATTGTGATCGTGTCGGCAGCGTATCCCGTCACCGAGCATGTCTACGACGTGGTTGTGATCGGTGCGGGCGGCGCCGGCTTGCGGGCGAGCCTCGGCATGAGCGCCGCCGGCCTCAAGACCGCCTGCATCACCAAGGTCTATCCGACTCGCAGCCATACAGTGGCGGCGCAGGGCGGCATCGGCGCCGCGCTCGGCAATATGGGCGAGGACGATTGGCGCTGGCACATGTACGACACCGTCAAGGGTGGCGACTGGCTCGGCGACCAGGATGCGGTCGAATATATGTGCCGCGAGGCGGTTCCCGCCGTCATCGAGCTCGAGCATATGGGCGTGCCGTTTTCGCGCACGCCTGAGGGCAAGATTTATCAACGGCCCTTCGGCGGCCACACCGTTCAGTACGGCAAGAATCCGGCGCATCGCTCGGCGTCGGCGGCCGACCGCACGGGCCATGCCATCCTGCACACGCTTTATCAGCAATGCCTAAAGCACGACGCCGAATTCTTCGTCGAGTATTTCGTGCTCGATCTGCTGATGGACGGCGGTGTCTGCCGCGGTGTCGTCGCCTGGTGTCTTGAGGACGGCTCGATCCATCGTTTCCGGGCGCAGATTGTGGTGATGGCCACCGGCGGCTATGGCCGGACCTATTTTTCCTGCACGTCGGCACATATCTGCACCGGCGATGGCAATGCCATGGTGCTGCGTGCCGGCTTGCCATTGCAGGATATGGAATTCATCCAATTCCATCCGACCGGCATTTACGGCGCCGGTTGCCTCATCACTGAAGGCGTGCGCGGCGAGGGCGGCTATCTCACCAATTCGGAAGGCGAGCGCTTCATGGAGCGGTATGCGCCGCACGCCAAGGACCTGGCCTCGCGCGACATCGTGAGCCGCGCCATGACCATCGAGATCCGCGAGGGACGCGGCTGCGGTCCCAAGAAGGACTACATCCATCTGCATATCGAGCACCTCGATCCGGCCGTGATCCGCCTGCGGCTGCCCGGAATCGCCGAGACCTCGCGCATCTTCGCCGGCGTCGACGTGACGCGCGAACCGATTCCGGTATTGCCGACGGTGCACTACAACATGGGCGGCATTCCGACCAATCTGCGCGCCGAAGCGCTGGCGCCGACGTCAGACGATCCAGAACGCGTCACCCCCGGCTTGATGGCGATCGGGGAGGCTGCCTGCGTCTCGGTGCACGGCGCCAACCGGCTCGGCACAAATTCACTGCTCGATCTCGTCGTTTTCGGGCGCGCCGCCGCCCAGCGTGCCCAGGAAATCGTCAAGTCGGGTGCGGCGCAAAAGCCATTACCCACGTCGGCCGACGACCGCGCGTTGTCGCGGCTCGACCGTGTCCGGCATGCCAAAGGCAATACCAAGACCGGCGAAATCCGCTTGGCAATGCAGCTGATCATGCAGGAACATTGCGCCGTGTTCCGCACCGCCGAACTGCTCGAACAGGGCGTGCGCAAGATGGCACAGGTCGTGTCGTCGATCGGCGATTTGAGCGTGTCCGACCGTTCGATGATCTGGAACAGCGATTTGGTCGAAGCGCTCGAGCTGGACAATTTGATGGCGCAGGCGACAGTGGCGCTGCACGGTGCGCGGGCGCGGACCGAAAGCCGCGGCGCGCACGCGCGCGAGGATTTTCCCAAGCGCGACGACCAGAATTGGATGAAGCACACGCTGGCATGGATGAACGGCGGCGGGCAAGTCGAGCTCGGCTACCGGCCGGTGCACAATTTCACGCTGTCGAATGACGTCCAGCCTTTCCCGCCCAAGGAACGCGTTTACTAGGATCCGCCATGGCCGATTTCTTTCTGCCCAAGAATTCCAAGGTGGTCGAAGGCCGTCACCACCCGGCGCCGTCCGGCGCCAAACGGGTGAAGACCTTCCGCATCTATCGTTGGGACCCCGAAGCCGGCGGCAATCCGCGCATGGACAGCTACGACATCGATCTCGATCAGACCGCGCCGATGGTTCTCGACGCGCTGATCAGGATCAAGAACGAGGTTGATACCACGGTGACGTTCCGCCGCTCGTGCCGCGAAGGCGTCTGCGGCTCGTGCGCGATGAACATCGACGGCACCAACACGCTGGCCTGCGTCAAATACATTGCCGACGTGAAGGGCGACGTCGAAATCTACCCGTTACCCCACCTGCCGGTGATCAAGGACCTGGTGCCAGATATCAGCGCCATGTTCGAGCAGTACACATCGATCCAGCCGTGGCTCAAGAACGACACGCCGCCGCCGGCCGACAGCGAGCGGCTGCAATCGATTGAAGAACGCACCAAACTCGACGGCCTGTGGGAATGCATCTTGTGTTTCTGCTGCACGACGGCGTGTCCGAGCCACTGGTGGAATCCGGACAAATATCTCGGCCCGGCGGTATTGCTTCAGGCCGAACGCTGGCTCGCCGACAGCCGCGACACCAAATCCGACGAACGGCTCGATCAGTTCGAGGACCCATTCAAGGTCTATCGCTGCCACACGATCATGAACTGCACGCGCACCTGCCCCAAGAGCCTCAACCCGGCGCAGGCCATCGGAGAAATCAAGAAGAAGCTCGTCGCGCGCGTCTAACGCACTAGAACTCGATCGTGCCGTCGATGACGTGATCGAGTCCGATTTCCGGTATGCGCAGCGTCATCTTTGCCGCGACCTTGCCGCGGTTCTTGAGCTTGCCCGCATCGATCGCCGCCCGCACCGCGTTCTCGATCTCGCGCTGTGACGTGACGCCGACGACTTTGAGAAATTTGCGCAGTTCGAGGTTGAAACGGTCTTCGTCCATAGGCCGGTTCCTTTCACTCGTGGCATGCCAAGTCTGAGCGCATCGTAGACGAGACTGTGTAATCGCGCCGCAATTTTGGCTATGACTGGGCCGTCGATGCAGCCCTCCGGCCAGCCGTCAGCCGCACAGCCGAATTCACAGATGTCCGGTCCGCTTGCGCGTTATGGCGCGCGCGTGGCCGCGGGCGAACTCGTGTTCGATGCAACGCAGGAACGCGCTGCGGCAAGGCTCGAGATGCTGTGGTCGGCCTTGGTCGACGACCGCATGGCCATTGTTCGGCGCGGCTGGCGTGCGCGGTTGGGCTTGGGCCGCGCGCGAGGCACACCGCCGAAAGGTATCTATCTCTACGGCGGCGTCGGCCGCGGCAAGACCATGCTGATGGACCTGTTCTTCGGCTCGGTCGGCCTGGCCTCGAAGCGGCGCACGCACTTCTATGCCTTCATGGCCGAAGTGCACGACCGCATCCACGCGCTTCCTTCGGACACGGACGATCCGATCCGGCGCGTGGCGGCCGCGTTCGCCAAGGATTCGGTCCTGCTCTGCTTCGACGAGTTTCACGTCACCGACATCGCTGATGCGATGATTCTGGGCCGCCTGTTCGAGGCGCTGCTCGACCTCGGTGTCATCATTGTCGCCACCTCCAATCGCGCACCGAGCGAGCTTTACGAAGGCGGCCTGCAGCGCGAGCGCTTCTTGCCGTTCATCGCACTGATCGAGCGTCAGCTCGATATTATCGCGCTCGACAGCGCGCGCGATTACCGCATGGCCCGCCTGATCGGCCGGCAGACCTATTTCACGCCGGCCGACGATCGCGCCTATCGGGCGCTCGAACGCGCGTTCATGGCCTTGACCGACAACACTTCGGCCCATTCCCAGACGCTGACGGTCCTCGGCCACAAACTGATCGTGCCGCGCGCGGCGCGGCGCGTGGCGTGGTTCAGTTTCGCCGAGCTCTGCGGCGGCACGCTCGGGCCGCCCGATTATCTCGAGTTGTGCCGGCGATATCACACCTTTGTCATCGATGGCGTGCCGCGCATGGATCCGACGCGGCGCGACGAAGCCAAGCGCTTCAACATCTTCATCGACACGCTTTACGACGCGCACGGCCGTATCGTGGTGTCCGCTGAAATGCCGCCGGACCAACTCTACACCGCGGGTGACGGTGCCTTCGAATTTCAGCGCACGGCCTCGCGGCTGCACGAGATGCAGAGTCCTGAATATATCTCTGCGGTTCCGGGTTAAACCGATGTAACCGTCGTCCCCTTGCCGCAGGGGCGAAATCGCGCTAAACCCGCGGCGTTCTGCGCTCTCCGCGCGACCCGCACTGCCCAAAAATGAGGTCCTCGATGGCACGCAATAAGATCGCGCTGGTCGGAGCCGGCCAGATCGGCGGTACGCTCGCTTTGCTCGCCGGCTTGAAGCAGCTTGGCGACGTCGTCCTGTGCGATATCGTCGAGGGCGTGCCGCAAGGCAAGGCGCTCGATCTAATCGAAGCGACCCCGGTCGAAGGCTTCGACGCCCACTATGCCGGCAGCAACGATTATTCCGCGATCGCAGGCGCCGATGTGGTGATCGTCACTGCCGGCGTGCCGCGGAAGCCGGGCATGAGCCGCGACGATCTGATCGGCATCAACGCCAAGGTGATGCGTCAGGTCGGCGCCGCGATCAAAGCGCACGCGCCCAACGCGTTTGTCATCTGCATCACCAATCCACTCGACGTGATGGTTTGGGTGCTGCGCGAAGCGTGTGGCTTGCCGCACCACAAGGTCATCGGCATGGCCGGCGTGCTCGACAGCGCGCGCTTCCGTTATTTCCTCGCCGACGAATTCAAGGTCTCGGTCGAAGACGTCAGCGCTTTCGTTCTCGGCGGTCACGGCGACAGCATGGTGCCGCTGGCGCGTTACTCGGCAGTCGCCGGCATTCCGCTGCCCGACCTGATCAAGATGGGCTGGGCGACGCAGGAACGCATCGACAAGATCGTCGAGCGCACGCGCAACGGCGGCGGCGAAATTGTCAACCTGCTGAAGACCGGCTCGGCGTTCTATGCGCCGGCCGCGTCGGCAATCGCCATGGCGGAATCCTATCTGCGCGACAAGAAGCGTGTGCTGCCGTGTGCCGCGTGGCTCGACGGTCCTTACGGCGTCAAGGGCCTTTATGTCGGCGTGCCCGTGGTGCTCGGCGCCAAGGGGGTCGAGCGCATCGTCGAGATCGCCCTCAACGGCGACGAGAAAGCGGCGTTCGACAAGTCAGTCGGCGCCGTCAAAGCCCTGCTCGAGGCCACCAAGAAGCACCTGACGGAGGCCAAAGCCTAGGCCTAACGCCTTGCAATCGCATACGGATTTTGGCGCAACAGGCTCATGGCAGCCATGAATGGCGCAACGCTGGGGTTCCTCCGTCCGTCATCTTATTTAAGGTTTGAACCGGTAAAACTGATGCGGGTCTCCCGTCATCGCCGGAAGCCCGCCGGATCGCGTTGAGGACCATGCCGCCACTTGTGAACCAAACCTTCCTGAACGGCCAGAACGCCGCGTTCATCGCCGAGCTCTACGGGCGGTATCTGGCCGATCCGCAGTCGGTGGATCCAAGCTGGCAAGGTTTCTTCGCCGAGCTCGGCGAGGAGCCCAGGGCTTTCCTGAAAGAAATGGAAGGGCCGGGTTGGGGCGAGAAACGCCCGGCGATGCTGGGCAACGGCCATCTGGCGGCACCCGCCATCCCGGCGACGGTAGCGGCGTTGCCGGCCGACGTGCACCAGGCGGCGCTCGACTCGATCCGGGCGATGAATTTCATCCGCAGCTATCGCGTACGCGGCCATCTCATCGCTGAACTCGATCCGCTCGGTCTCGATCGCCGTACCTATCATCCCGATCTCGACCCCGCGACCTTCGGTTTCACCGAGGCGGATTACGACCGGCCGATCTTCGTCAACAACCTGCTTGGTTTCGAGACCGCGACGATCCGCGAGCTGCTCGTTGCGCTACGTGCGACCTATTGCGGCCATGTCGGCGTCGAATACATGCATATCCAGGAGCTCGAGCAGCGCCAATGGATCCAGGCGCGCATCGAGGTGCCGCGCAACCAGACTGAGTTCACCGAGCGCGGCAAGCGGACGATCTACGAGCGCCTCGTTGAGGCCGAGTTCTTGGAGCGGTTCCTCGACAAGCGCTACACCGGAACCAAGCGGTTCGGCATCGAGGGCGCCGAAGCGCTGATTCCCGCACTCGAGCAGATTCTGAAGCGCGGCGGCCAGCTTGGCATGAAAGAGCTGGTCATTGGCATGCCGCATCGCGGCCGGCTCAACGTGCTGACCAACATGATGGGCAAGCCCTACGCTGCCTTGTTCTCGGAATTCCAGGGCAATTCGGCCAATCCCGAGGACGTGCAAGGCTCGGGCGACGTCAAATACCATCTTGGTACGTCGTCGGACCGCGAGTTCGACGGCAATGTCGTACACCTGTCGCTGACCGCCAATCCGTCGCATCTCGAGGCGGTCAATCCGGTGACGCTCGGCAAGGTCCGCGCCAAGCAGCGCCAGCGCACCGATCAATCGCGCGATGAAGTCGTCGGCTTGCTGATGCACGGCGATGCCGCCTTCGCCGGCCAGGGGCTGGTCGCCGAGACGCTCGAGCTCAGCGAGCTCAAGGGCTATCGCACCGGCGGCACGATCCATGTCATCGTCAACAACCAGATCGGCTTCACCACCAGCCCGGCCCAGGCGCGTTCCGGCCCTTATCCGTCGGACGTCGCCAAGACGATCCAGGCGCCGATCTTCCACGTCAACGGCGACGATCCCGAAGCGGTGGTGCATGTCGCGCGCATCGCCACCGAATTCCGCCACCGCTTCAAGAAGGACGTGGTGGTCGACATGTTCTGCTATCGCCGGCACGGCCATAACGAGACCGACGAGCCGGCGTTCACGCAGCCGCTGATGTATCGCACGATCGCGGCGCATCCGACGACGCGCGAGATCTATCGCCAGCGGCTGATCGACGAGGGACTGCTAAGCGCCACCGACGCCGAGGCGATCGAACGCGCTTTCCTGGCGCGGCTCGAAGGCGAATTCGAGGCGGCCAAGAGCTACCGGCCGAACAAGGCGGATTGGCTCGAAGGCGAGTGGAAAGGCTTTACCACCGCCAGCAGCGACGACCGTCGCGGCACGACCGCAGTCGATCTCGCGCTGCTAAAGGACGTCGGTGGCGCTCTGACGCGCGTGCCGCAGGGCTTCAACCTCAATCGCAAGATTGCCCGCCAGCTCGACGCCAAGCGCGAGACGATCGACAAGGGCGAAGGCATCGATTGGGCTACCGCTGAGGCGCTAGCGTTCGGCACGCTCTTGGCCGAAGGCAGCTGCGTTCGCCTGTCAGGGCAGGATTCCGGCCGCGGCACCTTCTCTCAGCGCCACGCCGTGTTCTTCGACCAAGAGACTGAGGAGCGCTACGTTCCGCTCAACCACATCCGCGACGGCCAGGCGCAGTTCGAGATCATCGACAGCCCGCTGTCCGAAGCGGCGGTGCTCGGATTCGAATACGGCTACAGCCTGGCCGATCCGCGGTCGCTAGTCCTCTGGGAGGCGCAGTTCGGCGATTTCGCCAACGGCGCCCAAGTCATCATCGACCAGTTCATCGCCTCGGGCGAAGCCAAGTGGCTGCGGATGTCCGGCGTCGTGCTGTTGCTGCCACACGGCTACGAAGGGCAGGGGCCGGAACATTCGTCGGGCCGGCTCGAGCGCTTCCTGCAGCTTTGCGGCGAAGACAATATCCAGGTGTGCAACCTGACCACCGCGGCGAATTACTTCCACGTGCTGCGCCGCCAGGTGCGGCGCAACTTCCGCAAGCCGCTCATCGTGATGACGCCCAAGTCGCTGCTGCGCAAGCCCGAGGTTGCCGCCAAGCTCGCGGACATGGGACCGCGCACGTCGTTCCATCGGGTCTTCGGCGAAACCGACAAGCTCGCCGCCGACGCCCAGGTACGGCGCGTCCTGTTGTGCAGCGGCAAGGTCTATTTCGACCTGCTGCACGCGCGGCGCGAACGCAAGATCGACGACGTCGCCATCCTGCGGATGGAGCAGCTTTATCCCTTCCCAGCCAAGCCGCTGGCCGAGGAGGCGGCGCGCTATCGCAACGCCGAATTCGTCTGGGTCCAGGAAGAGCCCGAGAACATGGGCGCCTGGAGCTTTGTCGACCGGCGCCTCGAAAAAACGCTAAGCTCGCTCGACATCAAGGCGAAGCGTGCGCGCTACGTCGGCCGTCCCGAGGCGGCTGCTACTGCCACCGGCCTGCTGAAGCGCCACACGACGGAACAGGCGCGGCTGGTGGACGAAGCGCTCGCGCCCTGACCGCAGGAGAGTCATGGCGACCGATATCATCGTCCCGCCGCTCGGCGAATCCGTCACCGAAGCCACGGTAGCGCGCTGGCTCAAGCAGCCGGGCGATGCGGTCGCGGTCGACGATCCGTTGGTCGAGCTCGAAACAGACAAGGTGACGCTCGAAGTCAACGCGCCAGCCGCCGGCACGTTGGCCGAAGTGCTGGTGCCGAAGGATGGCAACGTCGCGGTCGGCGGCGTGCTCGGCCGTATTGCCGAAGGCAACGGCAAGGCGAAGCCCGCCGCCAAGGCCGAGAGCAAATCGGCGCCTGCCGCCGCGCCGCCGCCGAAGGCCGTGGTCGCAAAACCGTTAGTATCGGCGTCGACCTCAGCTCCTGCGGTCGCTGCACCTTCCGATGTGGTCAAGCGTTCGGGGCCGGCGGTGCGCCGGCTGGTCGAAGAAAACAAGGTCGAACCGGCACGCATTCCGCCATCGGGCCGCGACGGCCGTCTGACCAAAGGCGACGTGCTGGCCGCGCTCGACAAAGGCGCGCCCGCACCCGCGCCGGCAACAGTTCCCGCGGTTCCGCGTGAAATCGGTCCGCGCGAAGAGCGCGTGCACATGACGCGGCTACGCCGGCGCATCGCCGAACGGCTCAAGGAAGCGCAGAACACCGCTGCTATGCTGACCACCTTCAACGAGGCGGACATGAGCGCGGTGATGGCCTTGCGCGAGCGCTACCGCGACAGCTTCGAGAAAAAGCACGGCGTCCGTCTCGGCTTCATGTCGTTCTTCGTCAAGGCGTGCATCGTCGCGCTCAAGGAGATTCCGGCGGCCAACGGCGAGATCGACGGCGACGACATCATCTACAAAAACCACTACGACGTCGGCGTCGCCGTCGGCACCGAGCAGGGGTTGGTCGTGCCGGTGGTACGCGATGCCGATCGCCTTGACTTCGCCGACATCGAGAAGCAGGTCGGCGACCTCGGCCGGCGCGCGCGCGAAGGCAAGCTGAAGCTCGAGGAATTGTCGGGCGGCACGTTCACCATCACCAACGGCGGCGTCTATGGCTCGCTGATGTCGACTCCGATTCTCAATCCACCGCAATCCGCCATCCTCGGCATGCACAAGATCCAGCAGCGGCCGGTCGTCGCCGGCGGCCAGATCGTCGCACGGCCGATGATGTATCTGGCGCTGAGCTACGACCACCGGCTGGTCGACGGTCGCGAAGCCGTCACCTTCCTGGTGCGCGTCAAGGAGTGCATCGAAGACCCCGAACGTCTGCTGTTCGGCGTCTAATCGATGGCGGATAACTTCGACGTCATCGTTATCGGCGCGGGGCCCGGCGGTTACGTCGCCGCGATCCGCGCTGCGCAGCTTGGCATGAGCGTCGCTTGCATCGACAAGCGCGACGCGCCCGGCGGTACCTGCCTCAATATCGGCTGCATCCCATCCAAGGCGCTGCTGCAATCATCCGAGCGCTTCGCCGCTGCCCAGCACGAGCTGGCGGCACACGGCGTTCAGGTCGCGGGCGTTACGCTCGATCTCAAGGTGATGCTGGTGCGCAAGGACAAGGTGGTCGCCGACAACACGCGTGGCGTCGAATTCCTCTTCCGTAAGAACAAGGTCGAATACGTCAAAGGCGCGGCACGGCTCGCGGCGCGCGACCGCGTCTCGGTCGCGCT
>Ga0187815_10000379_pt1 | contig 21733 bp, 17 predicted proteins | sample NC_S_5_FD_132962 | JGI IMG/M metagenome (GOLD analysis project Ga0187815, IMG submission 132962) | Wetland sediment microbial communities from Neuse River Estuary, North Carolina, USA - ASW-S_5 | ecosystem: Environmental > Aquatic > Freshwater > Wetlands > Sediment | place: USA: North Carolina...
ATCGCCTGGTCGTGGATGCCATGCGCCATGTAGTAGTGATACTTGTAGCGCAGTACGCGGACGAACGCGGTGGCCATCGCGTGGTTGAGCAGCTTCACCACGGTGGCGCGATCGGCCTTGTAGCCCGCCGTCATCGCACCCTTGTCGATGTCCTGGCGCGCGCGCTTGCGGATGGCTTCGATGTCGCTGACGAAGGGCTTGGCTTTGGACATGGCTGGCTCCTGCGGTCGTTTGCTGCGGGCATGGCTCTCCAGCCTATGCAGGCCCATGAAAAAGCCAGGTGAAGGGACCTTCACCTGGCTTCACAGGCACAACCACTGCGCCGGCGTCAGGCCTTGCGGTACACCTCCGCGCCCTGCGCGCGGAACTCCGCGGCCTTCTCGGCCATGCCATCGGCCAGCGCCTCGGCTTCGCCGGTGCCGTGCTCGGCGGCGTAATCGCGCACGTCCTGGGTGATTTTCATCGAGCAGAACTTGGGGCCGCACATCGAGCAGAAGTGCGCGCTCTTGTGCGCCTCCTTGGGCAGGGTCTCGTCGTGGAACTCCTTGGCCTTCTCCGGATCGAGGCCGAGGTTGAACTGGTCGTCCCAGCGGAACTCGAAGCGCGCCTTGCTGAGCGCGTTGTCGCGCACCTGCGCGCCCGGATGCCCCTTGGCGAGATCGGCCGCGTGCGCGGCGATCTTGTAGGCGATGATGCCGTCGCGCACGTCCTGCTTGTTCGGCAGGCCCAGGTGCTCCTTGGGCGTGACGTAGCAGAGCATGGCGGTGCCGAACCAGCCGATCATCGCCGCGCCGATCGCGCTGGTGATGTGGTCGTAGCCGGGCGCGATGTCGGTGGTGAGCGGCCCCAGCGTGTAGAACGGCGCCTCGCCGCACTTCTCCAGCTGGCGGTCCATGTTCTCCTTGATCAGCTGCATCGGCACGTGGCCGGGACCTTCGATCATGGTCTGCACGTCGTGCTTCCACGCGATCTGCGTGAGCTCGCCCAGCGTGTCCAGCTCGCCGAACTGCGCGGCGTCGTTGGCGTCGGCCACGCAGCCTGGGCGCAGGCCGTCGCCGAGGCTGAAGGACACGTCGTAGGCCTTCATGATCTCGCAGATGTCCTCGAAGTGCGTGTAGAGGAAGTTCTCCCGGTGATGCGCCAGGCACCACTTCGCCATGATCGAGCCGCCGCGCGAGACGATGCCGGTGACGCGCTTCGCGGTGAGCGGCACGAAACGCAGCAGCACGCCGGCGTGGATGGTGAAGTAGTCCACGCCCTGCTCGGCCTGCTCGACCAGCGTGTCGCGGAACAGCTCCCAGGTGAGATCCTCGGCCACGCCGCCGACCTTCTCCAGCGCCTGGTAGATCGGTACCGTGCCGATCGGCACCGGCGAGTTGCGCAGGATCCACTCGCGCGTCTCGTGGATGTGCTTGCCGGTGGACAGGTCCATCACCGTGTCGCCGCCCCAGCGGATCGACCACACCATCTTCTCGACCTCTTCCGCGATCGACGAAGTGACCGCGGAATTGCCGATGTTCGCGTTGATCTTGGTGAGGAAGTTGCGGCCGATGATCATCGGCTCGCTTTCCGGGTGGTTGATGTTGGCGGGGATGATGGCGCGGCCGCGCGCCACTTCGTCGCGCACGAACTCCGGCGTGATCACGCGCGGGATCGCGGCGCCGAACGACTGCCCCGGATGCTGCACGCGCAGCGCGCTGTCGCCCAGCGCCTCGACCCTCTGGTTCTCGCGGATCGCGATGTATTCCATCTCCGGCGTCACGATGCCGCGGCGCGCGTAGTGCATCTGGGTGACGTTGGCGCCCGCCTTGGCGCGGCGCGGCGTAGGCAATTGCGGGAAGCGGATCGCGGCCAGCTCCGGCGCATGCGCGTGGCGGCGGCCGAATTCGGAGCTGCGACCGTCCAGCGCCTCGGTGTCGCCGCGCGCGGCGATCCACGCCGCGCGCAACGCCGGCAGGCCGGCGGCCAGATCGACGCGATAGTTCGGGTCGGTGTACGGACCCGAAGTGTCATAGACGGTTATCGCTGGATTCTTCTCCACGCCGAACATCGCCGGCGTGTCGGCCTGCGCGATCTCGCGCAGCGGCACGCGCAGGTCGGCACGGCTGCCCGTCACGTGGACCTTGCGCGAGCCTGGAATCGGCCGGGTCACGGCTTCGGAGAGTTCCTGCGCGGCGCGCGCGAGATCGGAGAGCTGGGCATTCATCGGCTGGTTTCCGGCTTGGCTTCGGCGTTTTGGGAAATCCGCACGCGGGCATGCGGTCTTGCGCGAGGGACTCGCGCGCGAAGCGGCGGCGCCGGACGCACGGCAAGCGGAACACCGTGCGGCGAAGCTCCCTACACCGGTGCTAACCGGATCAGGTTCGAAGGGACTCTCTCAGCCGACCGTTGCGCCGGCACCCCCGCTTCTGGAGCAGCTATTCAAGCACGAAGCGGCCAATGCCGCGAGTGCGGCGGCAGGCAGGACCCATGGAGTGCTCTCAGCGGGGCCCGTAGGCGCGCAGGAAAGTGGCCACGCCGGCGCGGGCGGTGGCCTCGATCTCGGCGGCGTAGCTCTCGCCGCAGTCCACGCAGCCGAACATGCGGCGCATGAACAGGTCGCCCTTGATCAGGGCGAAAAACTGCACGCAGGCACGCGGCACGTCGTCGATGGCGAGCTGGTCGGCGTCAACCGCCTGCTGCAGCAGGCGTTCCATCAGGCCATGCGTGCGCAGGGTGCCTTCTTCCCACAGCAGGCGGCCGAAGCGCGGGTTGCCCTGGCGGCAGTCGCCGAGGATGGCGCGGAAAGTGCCCACGGTCTCCTGGTCGCAGTCGAGCCGGGCGTGTATCAGCGCCACGCGCAGCAGCGTCTGCTCGATCGGGGCCTGCGCGTCGTGGTCGTAGGTGTTCTCCGGCAGCAGATCCTCGATGCGCGCGCGGATCACCTCGCGGAACAGGTTGTCCTTGTCGCCGAAGTGGCTGTAGACGGTGAGCTTGGAGACGCCGGCCTCGGCGGCGATCGCGTCCATGCTGGTGCCGGCGAAGGCGTTGCGGATGAACAGCGCCTTGGCCGCGGCGAGGATCGCCGCGCGTTTCTCAAGGTCTTTCGGTCGGCCCGGTCCCTGTGACCTGACCGGCGAGATGCTGCTCATGGCTAAGCCTTCCCAAAACGGTACATGGACTTTATTATACGCACTGGTTCAATTATTTCCAATCGACTGGCGGGAAAGTGTCCGCGGACATCGTCCTGGACATGACTTACGTCAACGCATCGCGGTGACTTCCGGCACTTAGTGGCATGGCGTGCGGGCCGCAGTCTAGTCATTGTCGAGGCAAGGCCAAGCCCTTATCCTTTCAGGTCTTTTTTCGACACTCACGGAACCCGGCAGACATGGCGATGAACTTCGAGCAGGCGCGGACGAACATGGTGGAAAACCAGGTGCGTCCCTGGGAGGTGCTGGACGGCCGCGTGCTGGACATGCTCGGCCGCGTGCGACGCGAGGATTTCGTGGCGCCCGTGCACCGCCAACTCGCCTTCGCCGACCTCTGCCTGCCGCTCGGCCACGGCGAGGTGATGATGAAGCCGGTGGTGGAAGGCCGCGTGCTGCAGGCGCTGGACCTCCAGCCCGACGAGCACGTGCTGGAGATCGGCACGGGTTCGGGCTTCCTCACCGCCTGCCTCGCCGGGCTCGCGGCCGAGGTCGTCAGCGTCGACATCCATGCCGACTTCACCGCGGCCGCCAGCCAGCGCCTGCAGGCCGCCGGCGTGACGAACGCTCGGCTGCATACCGGCGAAGCCGTGCGCGACTGGCAGCCGGAAGGCCTGTTCGACGTCGTGGTCGCCACGGGCGCCGTGGCGGAGACACCGGCGCGCTGGTTCAGCTGGTTGAAGCCGGGCGGCCGCGTGTTGGTGATCCGCGGCGAATCGCCGGCGCAGCAGGCCGTGCTGATCGTCCACGAGGGCGAGGGTCGCCAGCGCGAGCAAAGCCTGTTCGAGACCGACCTGCCCTATCTTGCCCACGCCGCGCCGTCGCCGCGTTTCGTGTTCTGAACGCCCCACCGACCGACATCGACTTCCCCACGAGGCAACCCATGCGTTTGAAGCTGCTCACCCTGGCACTGGCCCTGGCGGCCGTCTCGTTGCCCAGCCATGGCGAAGACCTGCTCGACGCCTACCGCCAGGCGCTGGCCAACGATCCGACGCTGGCCCAGGCTGACGCCACCCGTCTCGCCACGGGCGAAGGGGTCGACCAGGCACGTGCGCTGCTGCTGCCGCAAGTCAGCGCCGGCCTCTCGCTGAGCCAGACCACTGGCGGCAGCGGCGGTCGCATCCAGGACCCGAACAACCCCGGCCAGTTCATCAGCACCAGCGCGTTCGGCCACAGCCGCACGCGCAGCCTCAGCGCCAACCTCAGCCAGACCGTGTTCGACTTCAGCAAGTACGCCAACCTGAAGGCGGCCCACGCCTCGGCGAACGCCCAGGACGAGCTGTACCAGGCCGCGTTGCAGAATCTGTTCGTGCGCGTCACCACCGCCTATTTCACGGTGCTCACCGACGAGGACCAGCTTACCTACGCCAAGGCCAACGAGGACGCGTACAAGCAGCAGTACGACCAGTCCAACCAGCGCTACAAGGTCGGCCTGTCGGCGATCACCGACGTCTACCAGGCCAAGTCCTATTACGAGGCGGCCAAGGCGACGACGATCACCGCGCAAAACACGCTGGACAACGATCGCGAGGCACTGAGCCAGATCACCGGCAAGCCCACCGGCAACCTGAAGAAGCTGCGCGACGATCTGCCGATGAACCTGCCCGAGCCGTCGGACCCGGACGCCTGGGTCAAGCAGGCGCTGGTCAACAACCCGAATCTGCTGGCCCAGAAGCAGAACGTGGCGGCTGCCGAGCACAACGTCACCGCGGCGCGCGCCGGCCACCTGCCCACGATCACCGCCAACGTCAGCTACGGCAAGGATGCGAGTTGGTACGAGAACGCGGCGATCCACTCCAACACGCCGTCCTCGACCACGATCGGGCTAACCCTCAACGTGCCGATCTTCTCCGGTGGCGCCACCCAGTCGCGCGTGCGCCAGTCGATCTACCAGCGCGACGCCGCGCAGGACTCGGAGGAGATCGAGCGGCGCCAGGTGAAGGCGAGCACGCTCAACTACTACCGCTCGGTGCTGGCCGGGGTGAGCCAGGTGCAGTCCGGCAAGGCCGCGGTGGAATCGGCGCAGAAGGCGCTGGATGCCACCCGGGCAGGTTTCGAGGTGGGCACGCAGACCATGGTCAACGTGCTGCTGGCGATCCAGACCCTGACCCAGGCGGAAAGCACCTACTCACAGTCGCGCCACCAGCTGGTGCTGAACCGCCTGCTGCTGAAGCAGAGCGCCGGCACCGCCAGCCTCGGCGACATGCAGGCCATCAACGCCCTGCTGCAGTAAGGCGGCAAACCCGCAACGGAACGGCAACGGCCGGGCACTGCCCGGCCGTTGCCGTTCCACAATGCCGTCAGCGCTGCAGTTGCGCGTCGATCATCTGCATCAGCCGCCCTACCGCCCCCCGCTCGCGCTCGAACACGCGCTGCGCGGCCCGCCCCATCGCCTGGCGGCGCGCGCCGTCGCGCAACAGGCCCAGCACCGCCTCGCCCAGCGCGCCGCTGTCCGGCACGCGCAGTGCGCCGCCATCCTCGATCAGGCTGGCGGTGATCTCCTCGAAGTTGAAGGTATGCGGCCCCACCAGCACCGGCGTGCCCAGCGCAGCCGGCTCCAGCACGTTGTGGCCACCGATCGGCACCAGGCTGCCGCCGACGAAGGCCAACCCCGCCGCGGCATAGAACGGCATCAGCTGGCCCATCGCATCGATCACGAACACCTGGGTCGACGGAGTAGGCATGCCATCCGCGCTGTAGGTGCCCGTGGCGAAACCGAGGCTGCGCACCGCATGTTCCACCGGCCGGAAGCGCTCGGGATGGCGCGGTGCGATCAGCAACAACGCGTCGGGCAACCGCTTCAGCACCGCGAGATGCGCTTCCAGCACCGACTGTTCCTCGCCCTCGTGGGTGCTCGCGGCGATCCACGCCGGCCGCCGCGCCCCCCAGTGTTCGCGCAGGCGCGCGCCGGCCACCGGCGCTTCCCGCGGCACCGGCATGTCGTACTTCAGGTTGCCGCCGACCACGATGCGCTCCGCCGGCACGCCGATCAGGCGGTAGCGCGCGGCGTCCGCGTGGGATTGCGCAACCACCAGGTCCACGCAACCCAGCGCCGCGCGCACCATGCCGCGCAGCGGCCGCGGCCGGTAGCCGCGCAGCGAGCGCTCGGACAGGCGCGCGTTGACGATCATCAGCGGGACGCCGCGGCGCCGGCAGGCGAAGAACAGGTTCGGCCAGATCTCGGTTTCCAGGATCAGCGCCAGCCGCGGCCGCACGCCCCGGAGGAAGCGATTCACCGCATACGGCAGGTCGTAGGGCAGGTAGACGTGGAACACGCCGTCGCCGAACAGCTGCTGCACGCGTGCGGTGCCGGTGGGCGTCACCGTGGTCACCACCAGCGGTGCCCCGGGATAGTCGCGCTGGAGCGCCTTGATCAGCGGCTCCGCCGCATTCACCTCGCCGACCGATACCGCATGCACCCACAGGCTGCCGCGCAGTTCCGGCGGCGCCTTGAAGAAGCCGAAGCGCTCGGCCCAGCGCCAGTAGTACGGCCGCGAGCGGAAACCGCGCAGCGCCAGCCGCAGCACGATCAACGGCGTCACCAGATACATCGCGAGGGTGTAGAGATAACGCAACGGCGGGCTCCGGGATCGGCGCCCGAGTATACGGGGCAAGCGGGGACGTCCATTACAATGCCGCCGATGCCCGGCACCCCACGCCCCGATTTCCAGCGCGCCCTGCTCGCGCCGCGCCACTGGCCGGCCTGGCTGGGCGTGGGCGTGATCCGGGCGGTGGCGCGGCTGCCGTATCGCGCGCTGATGGTGCTGGGTCGTGCCCTGGGCTGGTTGATCCAGCGCGTACCATCCGCGCGGCGGACCGTGGCGGAAACCAACATCGCGCTGTGCTTCCCCGAACTCGACCGCGCGGCGCAGGCCGCGCTGGTCGATGCCCACCTGCGCGACCTTGGCCTGATGCTGATGGAGTTCGCGCTGGGCTGGCTGGGCTCGGAGCACGCGATCGCGCGCGTGCCGCTGGGCATCGAAGGCCTCGAGCATCTCGAGGCCGCCCGCGCGCAGGGCCGCGGCGTGCTGCTGGTTGGCGGGCACTTCTCGCACCTGGAGCTGTGCGCAAGGCTGGTCTCGCGGCGCATCCGCATCGCCGGCATGTACCGCAAGATGGACTCGGCGGTGTTCGAATGGGTGGTGCTGCGCGCGCGCCTCGGCTACGCCGACGCGATGTTCGACAAGGACGACATCCGCGGCACGGTGAAATACCTGCGCGCCGGCGGCACGCTGTGGTATGCGCCCGACCAGGACATGCGCAGCAAGGACAACGTGTTCGTGCCGTTCTTCGGCGTGCCTGCCTCCACGATTACCGCCACGCACCACCTCGCGCGGCTGTCCGGCGCCGCGGTGATCCCGTTCTTCCATCGCCGCCTGCCCGACGGCCGTGGCTACGCCGTGCGCCTGGGCGCACCGCTGGACGGCTTTCCCGGAGCCAGCGCAGGCGACGACACCGCGCGCATCAATGCCTGCATCGAGCAGATGGTGCGCGAGGCGCCGGAGCAATACCTGTGGGTGCACAAGCGCTTCAAGACCCGCCCGCCCGGCCTGCCGCCGGTGTACTGAACACACAGCAGCGTCACCATGCCCATACCGATCCTGATGTACCACAACATCGCACCGGCGCCGCGCGAGCTGAAGCGCTGGCGCAGCCTGTACGTGCACCCGCGCTCGTTCGCGCGGCAGATGGCGCTGCTGCAGCGGCTAGGCTACGCCGGCCTGTCGATGGACGCGGCGATGCCGTACCTGCGCGGCGAGCGGCAGGGCCGCGTGGTGGCGATCACGCTGGACGACGGCTATGCGGACAACCTGGAAAACGCGCTGCCGGCGCTGCAGCGCCACGGCTTCAGCGCCACCTGCTACGCGGTAAGCGGCGCACTGGGCCGCTACAACGACTGGGACGACGCCAAGCTCGGCGTGCGCAAGCCGATGATGAATGCGGACCAGTTGCGCGCCTGGCATGCCGGCGGCATGGAAGTGGGTGCGCACACCCGCACGCATCCGCGCCTCGGCCAGTGCAGCGACACGCAGTTGCGCGACGAGGTCGTCGGCAGCAAGGCCGAGCTGGAAGACCTGCTGGGCACGCCGGTGACGCAGTTCTGCTACCCCTACGGCGACCACGACGGGCGCGTGGTGGCCGCCACGCGGGAGGCCGGCTATGCCGCGGCCACCACGATACGCCGCGGCCGCGCGCAAGCGGGTGGCGACCTGTGGCGCCTGCCGCGCGTGGCGGTGGCGCGCAGCCACGTCCTGCCGCAATTCGCCTGGCGCGCGCTCACCGGCTACGAGGACCGGCACGGATGAAATTCCTGCTTGTCGGCACGACCCGCGAGCGCGGCGGCGCCGAGGTCCATTTCGTGACTCTCGCCCAGGCGCTGGCGGCCGCCGGCCACGAGGTCGAAGCGGTGGTGTATCCGGGCGCCCCGGTGGCGGCTGCGCTGGCGGGCTCGGCGGTGCGCCTGCACGCTGGCCGCTTCCGCAACGTGTTCGACCCGCGCGGGTATCGCGTGGTGATCGCAGCGGCGCGGCGCCTCAAGCCAGACTGGCTGGTGGGCGATTTCGGCAAGGAGTACTGGCCACTGATCCTGATCGGCCGCCTGCTGCGCATTCCGGTTGCGCTGTTCCGCCATCGCATCAAGCCGATGAAGGGATATTCCGCGCGGCTGGTGCCGCGTCTCGCGCAACGCTTCTTCGCGGTGTCCGGGTATGCCCGCCGCGACTACATCGAACGCGGCATGCCCGCGCAGCGCGTGCAGGTGCTGTACAACCCGGTGGATAGCGGCTCGTACCGCCCTGACGCGACGCAGCGTGCGGCGCTGCTGCATGTGCTGGGGCTGGACGAGAACGCGATCGTGCTCGGCTACATCGGGCGCATGCTTGCCTGGAAAGGCATCTTCACCCTGCTCGAGGCGGCGAACGCGGCCATGGCACGCGAGCCGCGCCTGCACTGCCTGTGGCTGGGCGACGGCGTCGACAGGCAACAGCTGCAGGAGCGGATCAACACGCTGCCGCTGGCACACCGTCACCAGGTGCTCGGCTGGGTCGACAATGCACACTCGTACTACAACGCCTTGTCCATGCTGGCCCTCCCATCGCTCGAACCGGAGACGTTCGGCCGGGTCTCGGCGGAGGCACAGGCCTGCAGCGTGCCGGTGCTGGTCAGCGATGTCGGCGGCATTCCCGAAACCTTGCAACCGGGCGTCACCGGCCTGCTGCTGCCCCCGGGCGACGTCGAAGCCTGGCGCGATGCCATCCTCGCGCTGTGCGACGACGCCACGCGCGTGCCGATGGCCGCCGCCGCGCGCGACTTCGTCGAGCAGAACTTCAGCACGCCGGTGATCGCCAGGGAGTTCGTGCGCCAGCTCGGCGAGGCAGATCGCTGATCCAGCCGTCGGTACCTTGCGATCATCCCTGGTCGCGAAAACCAGACGGGCGTCCATCCATGGCTGCACCGTTCAATGCCGCCGTCGCGCCTCGTGCAGCTTGGCGTATTTCAGGAACACGTAGTTGGCGCCGACCACGCTGGCGATGAAACCCGCCCAGCCGCTGAGGAAGTAACGCTTGAACAGGTACTGGCGCAGGAAGAACACCGGCGGGTAGAGCACCATCCGCAGCCCGGTGAACCGCTGGCGGCGGCGCAGCTTGTGCGCCACCAGTGCGCTGCTGTAGCGGTTGATGCGATCGATGCGGCTGGCGATGTCGGGATCGCTGTCGTTGATGAAGTCGGCGCGCCACAGCGTCTTCACCGGGCCATCCACTTCCATCGCCGAGTGGATTTCCACGTCGTTCATGCGGCCGCGGCGGCGGTCGTACAGGCGCAGATGGGCGTTGCGCCAGCTCCACGGGTGCTGCACGGTCCAGAACATGCGCTCGCGACGCGGCAGGCGGAAGCCGGCGTATTTCGGCGCGACGAGCGCACGCTCGATCACCGCGCGGCTGGCCGGCGAGAGCACCTCGTCGGCGTCGAGGTTGAGGATCCAGTCGTGGCTGGCCATGCCGATCGCACGCTGCTTCTGCGGGCCGAATTCGTCGAACGGGTGCGTGGCCACGCGCGCGCCGTGACGCCGCGCGATCGCCAGCGTCTCGTCGGTGGAACCCGAATCCAGCACCACGATCTCGTCGGCCCAGTCCACGGCGGCGAGGCAGGCATCCAGCGTGGCCGCGTTGTTCAGGGTGATCACCACCACCGACAGCATCTCACGCGTCATCGGACACCTCCCGGAGGAAGGGCTTCCTTGAAGAGTCCGACAGGGATGCCGGGCTTTGCTCTGCTGGCGGGGACGCCGGCACGAACAGACTGCTGCACCACAGTCCCAGCAGCCAGGCGAACAGCAGCCCCCACCAGGCCGAATAGAAGGCCAGATGCGTGTTCAGTGGGAACAGCATCACGCCCAATGCCAGCGTGGCCGGGAACGCGCGTTCGCGCGCCGCCGGACCCGCGCGCCGCCACGCGCGCCACGCCAGCGCCACACCGGCCAGCCACAGCGCGAGGCCGATGCCGCCGGTCTCGGTGAGGATCTCCAGCACGATCTGGTGTGCATGGCAGGCACCCTCGCCCTGGCCGCAGGACTCGGCCACCACGAAGTGGTCGTTCGCCGGCGCGAACTGCGGATAGGCGTAGCGGAAGGCGCGCACGCCCACGCCGCTCCACGGGTGAGCGCCGATCATCTTCAGGCTGTCCTGCCAGATGTCCAGCCGGCCGGTCAGCGCCTCGTCCAGCCCGCGGTGCGTACCGTGCAGCACGTCCAGCGTGCGCTGCATGCGTGCCTCGAAGCGGGAGGACGTGCGCCACGCGAGGCCGCCGGCCAGCGCCAGCACCATCGCGCCGAGCCCGCAGTACAGCGCGAAGCGGCGCCAGGAACGCGCCTCGCGCCAGGCGAAGGCCAAGGCCACCAGTCCGTAGCACAGCCATGCCGCGCGCGAGCCCGCCAGCAGCACCGGCCCCAGCAGCAACAGGAAGGCGACGGCCAGCCCCGCGCGCCCCCAGCGCCGCCGTGCCGTCCACAGCGCGAATGGCGACAGCACCGCCAGCGTCGGGCCGAGCTTGAGGTTCTTCGCGCCGAAGATGCCGGAAAGGCGTTCGGCCTCCGCATGTCCACCGAGGCTCCAGCCGGTGAACGCCTGCATCCATGCATCCAGCACCCACCACCCCAGCACGCAGGCCACCGCCACGTACAAGGCCCGCAGGCGGCGCTCGCCACGGATCGCGAGGCAGGCATACAGGCCCAGCGGCAGGTAGCGCAGCAGCGCGGCCACCGTGCCCCAGCTCTTGCCGGGCGCCAGCGAGTCGAACGCCGAGACCAGCGCCGCGCCTATGTAGGCCGCCAACAGCCACAGCAGCAGCCGCACGCCGGGTTGCCCGCGCCAGTCCCGCGGCCCGCGCACGACGAGCAGGATTGCCCCGACCAGGCAGAGGAAGGTGCCGAACTCGCTGCTGCGCCCGAAAGGCAGCAGCAGGATCACCAGCCAGAAAGGCAGCAGCGGCCAACGCAAGGCGGTCTTGAGTGAATCGATCGCGGAAGTCATGCGGGAGCCGTGGCGACGACGATCCCGCATTGTAGAGGGAGGGAAGCCGGCGCTCAGCCCGCGACCACTTCCCCATACAGCGCGAGCGTGGCCTGCTGCATGTCACCCAGCCGGTAGGACTGCAGCATCGGGATCGGCGGCGCCACGCGCAGCAGTTCGGCCGCGCGCTCGACCAGCCGCTCGCGATCTCCCGGCGGCACGCGGCCGGCGGGGTACAGTTCGGCCAGGAGCTCGCCCACGCCGCCGTGCGCGTAGCCGAGCACCGGCCGGCAAAGCGACAGCGCCTCGATCACGGTGCGGCCGAAGGACTCCGGCTTGTTCGACAGCTGCAGGATCAGGCTGGAGACCGCGTAGACGTCCCGCACGTCCTGGCGCGGCGGGGTCAGCGCCACCTGCGCTTCCACGCCGCGTGCGCGGATGAGCTTGCGCAGCTCCTCCACGTAGGCCTCGCGACCGGGTTCGATCACCCCGAGCAGCAACAGCCGTGCGTCGATGTCGCGGCGCTTCAGGTCGGCGAGCAGCTCGATCGCGTCATGATGTCCCTTCAACCGGGTGCCGCGACCTGGCAGGGTCAGCAGCGGCGCACCGGCCAACGCGGGGTATTCGGCGAAGAACGCCCGCTTCCACGCCTCGTCCGGGCGATGGCCGTAGGGGAACGCCTCGGGGTCGATGCCGCGCGGGATCACCCGCACCCGCCCCGGCTCCAGCCAGTCGTAATGGCCGAGGACGTAGTCGCGCAGGGTCTGCGAAACCACGATCACCCGTTCGCCGCGCAGCAGGATCGCGCTGTAGCGACCGGGCGTGTTCAGCCCGTGCACCGTGGTGATGAAATGCGGTTGCGGCTTGAGCCCCTTCAGCGCCCACCAACCCAGCCAGGCCGGCAGGCGCGAGCGCGCGTGCACGATGTCAGGCCCAAGCTCGCGCAACTGCCGGCGCAGCATGCCGACCCGCAGCAAGGTCCCCAGCGACTTGCGGCCGATGTCCAGCGTGATGTGCTCGCTGCCATCGGCCACCAGCTGTTCCACCAGGCGTCCGCCGGCGGAGATCACCACCGAGCGGTGGCCCGCCTGCACCAGGGCACGGGCGACTTCCAGCGCGGAACGCTCCGCACCGCCGGACTGCAGCGCGGGGATCAGCTGGACGACGGTCAGTCGCGGTGCGGTGTCGACACTGCCGGACATGGTTCCCGCCTGCGGGCCTGCATCCTGGTGCACGAGTTTCATCCTGAAATCCAAGCAAGAACAATGCCGCGGTCATCCTGAATGACAGCCGGGATCAGTCGCGCAGGACGTAACGTGCTCCGCAATAAGGACAAACCGACTCGCCGCCGTCGTCGACGATCGGCAGATACACCTTGGGGTGCGAGTTCCACAATGCCATTCCGGGCATCGGGCAGGACAGCGGCAGGTCGGCGCGCGTCACTTCGTAACGATTTTCGGCATTCGCCGGGATCGGCGCGACGGCTGCGGCAGAGGCAGACATGGGGAAGGCTCCGGACGGGATGCGAGGCCGCCAATGGTAGCAGGCTGCGCTATCCTGCCGGCGCGGTACGCAGGGGAGCCAGGGGAAGCAGACGGAGCGGCGCAACATCCGGCGCCGCGGGACTCACGGCCAGCCGGCCCGTGTCCGGCAAGGCCGACCACACGCACGCGGGGGAACGATCATGGACTTCGCAAAGATCATCGCGCGGATCAAGGCCATCCTCACCACACCGAAGACCGAGTGGCCCGTCGTGGCCGCCGAGCCGGCCTCGGTCAGCGGCCTCTACACCGGCTACATCGTCGTCGTCGCCGCACTGCCGGCGATCGCCCACTTCATCAAGAGCAGCCTGATCGGCTACAGCGCCTTCGGCATGACGGTGCGCAGTTCGTTCAGCGGCGGCATCACGAGCCTGGTACTGGCCTACCTGCTGTCGCTGGTGCTGATCTACGTGATGGCGCTGATCGTCAACGCGCTGGCGCCGAGTTTCGGCGGCCAGAAGGACATGACGCAGGCGCTGAAGGTGGTGGCCTATTCCTGGACCGCCAGCTGGATCGCCGGCATCGCGGTGATCCTGCCGTGGATCGGCTGGCTGATCGCGCTGGTCGGCGCGATCTACGCGATCTACCTGCTGTACCTCGGCCTGCCGCCCACCATGAAGTGCCCGCTGGAAAAGGCCGGCGGCTACACCGCGGTGAGCGTGATCATCGCGATCGTGCTGAGCTGGATCATCGGCCTGATCGTCGCCGGCGTGGTAGGCACGGCGATGCTGGGCGGCGCCGCGATGAACGGTATGCACCTCGGCAGCAGCGACGGCGGCAACGTCAGCCTCGACAGCAACAGCGCACTGGGCAAGCTCGCCGCGATGGGCCAGCGCGCCGAGCAGGCCGGCAAGGAAATGGATGCGGCGCAGAAGTCAGGCGACAGCGCGGCGCAGTCGGCCGCGATGGGCAAGATGATGGGGGCGATGGCCGGCGGCGGCAGCGTCGAGGCACTGCCGCCCGAGCAGATCAAGGCCTTCCTGCCCGACACCCTGGGCGACCTCAAGCGTACCAGCCTGTCGGCCCAGCGCAGTGCGGCGATGGGCATGCAGGTTTCCGAGGCCGACGCCGAGTACGCGGCCGACAACGGCCGCCACATCCGGCTCGAAGTCTCCGACACCGGCGGCGCCAAGGGCCTGGTGTCGCTCGCCACCGCGATGGCGCCGGAGGAAGAGAAGCAGACCGAACACGGTTACGAGAAGACGTACAACGCCAACGGCAATCTGGTGCACGAGCAATGGGACACCCAGTCGAAGTACGGCGAGTACGGCGTGCTGGTGGGCCAGCGCTTCTCGGTGAAGGCAAGCGGCAACGTCGACAGCATCGACCAGCTGAAACAGGCGGTGGCCAGCGTCGACCTGGACAAGCTGGCCGCGCTGAAGGACGCCGGCGTGAAGGCGAACTGAGCCGCCAGGCCCCGAGGACAAAAAAGCCCGCACCGTGCTGGTGCGGGCTTTTTGGTTTTGCGCGCGTCCCGGCTTACTTCGCCTTCGGCACGGCACCTTCGGTGGTGATGCGCACCTTGATCTCGTCGCTCACCATCGGCACGTAGGCGCCCACGCCGAAGTCCGAGCGCTTCAGCGTGGCGGTGGCATCGAAGCCGATCGCCTGCGCCTTCGTCATCGGGTGCGGGCCGATCTTGTTCAGCGTGGCGTCCAGCGTCACCGGCTTGGTCACGCCGTGCACGGTGAGGTTGCCCGTCACCTTGAAGTGGTTGTCGCCGAGCGGCTCGACGCTGGTGCTCTTGAAGGTCACCACCGGGTACTTGGCGGCATCGAAGAAATCGGCCTCCTTGAGATGCTGGTCCAGCGCCGGTACGTGGGTGTCGAGCTTGCTCAGCGGCAGCGTCACGTCCACCGAGGATTTCGCCGGGTGCTGCGAGTCGAACACCAGCGTGCCTTCGCCCAGGCCCAGGTCGGCGGTGGGGTTGGAGTAGCCGAAGTGGTTCCAGCTGAACAACACCATGGTGTGGCCCGGGTCCAGCTTGTAGGTGACCGGGCTGGCCTGGACGGTGGCCGCGGCGCCTAGCAGGCCTGCGATCAAGAGATAACGAAACACGCGCATGGAGGTTCTCCGCAAGGGTGGGTGATCGGCCGGATGACGGCCGCTACGGGAAGAAAAGCCGCCGACGGCCCGGCGACGGCTCGGAACAGCGGTCGACCGCAGGTATTCTCCGAACTGCCGACTGGACGCGAACAGTGCCGGCCGTCAGTGTATCTACACGCCGCCACACCATAAACGTGACCTGGAGCAACGCAGCGTGTACGCACGGGAAACAATCCACCGGGGCCACACGCCATGTCCGGCGTGAGGGCCGAGTGCTGGGCCATCACCGACGCTTCCGCAGGCAACCAGCGACAGGCGCTGGCGCTGGCCGAACGGATGGGGCTGCCGGTGCGCCACCTGGTGCTGGAACCGCGCGCACCGTGGTCGTGGCTCGCGCCGCGCTTCGTACTGGGTGGCCGCCTGGCCCTTCCCGCAGACCGGCGCAGCCAGTTCGCGGCGCCGTGGCCGCAACTGGCGATCGGCTGCGGTCGCGCCGCCGCGCTGTTCACCCGCATGCTGCGCCCGCTCTCGCACGGGCGCTGCCACAGCGTGCAGATCCTCGACCCGCGCATCGATCCGACGCACTGGGACACCGTGATCGCACCGCGCCACGATCGCCTCGCCGCACCCAACGTGCTCGTCCCGCTGGGCTCGCTGAACCCGGTGGACGACGATTGGCTGGCCGACGGCCGCGACGCCTGTCCCGCCTTCCAGGAACTGCCGCAGCCGCGCGTGGGCGTGCTGCTGGGCGGCCCGCGCAAGCAGCTGGGGCTGGACGCGGACTACGCGCTTGCGCTGGCCAGGGAACTGCTTGCCCGGCATGCGCGCGAAGGCGGCAGCCTGCTGGCACTGGCCTCGCGGCGCACGCCGCCGGCGACGCTGGCGATCTTCCGCGACGCGTTGGCCGGCGTGCCGGGACTGGTCTGGTCCGGCCCCGACGATGGCGGCAACCCCTACCCGGGCGTGCTGGGCTGGGCCGACCGGCTGGTGGTCACGCCGGACTCGGTGAACATGCTCAGCGAGGCCTGCGCGGTGGGCTGCGCCGTGCACACCCACGTCGCCGCGCCGCTGCCGGACAAGCTTGCGCGCTTCCACCGCGCCCTGCGCGAACGCGGCCTGCTGCACGGGCTGGACGACGAGGTTCCCGCGCGCCAGCCGCCACTGCGCGAGACCGCCACGATCGCGGCGGAGCTGCAAAAGCGCATGGGCCTACGCTGATCCCGCCGCGCATCAGTCGAACGCGAATCCCAGCGCCTGCGTCTGCTCCATCACGTCGCCGCACAGCGCCTCCAGCCCGGCGTCGCGTGGTGCGACACGCGAACGCGCATCCAGGGTGCAGGCAAGTGAGCGTTGCAGCAACGCGGCATGCGCGCCCGACAACGCGGCGAACTGCGTCGCGTCGAGCAGGCCCGCGTCGCGGCAGGCGGCGAGCAAGGCTGCATTCGACGTGACACCGAGCAGCGCGGGATGCCGCGCCGCGTGCGCCAGCACCAGTCCCTGCAGCGCGAACTCGATGTCGAGCAGGGCGCCACGGCCCTGCTTGAGGTCGAGCTGCCGCTCGTCGGAGCGGTCGCGCTCGGCACGCCAGCGGCGGCGCATCTGGCTCACCTCGTCGAGCACCTGCGCCGGCTCTCGCGGCGCCCCGAGGATGTCGCGGCGCACGCTGGCCAGCGCCGCGCCCAGCGCGGCATCGCCGGCCACCGGACGCGCGCGCAGCAGCGCCTGATGCTCCCAGGTCCACGCGCGGCTCTGCTGATAGGCGACGAAGGCATCGAGACTGCCCACCAGCAAGCCCTTGGAACCGTCAGGCCGCAGCCGCGTGTCCACCTCGTACAGGCGACCGGCACGGGTGGAAACGGTGAGCCAGTTCATCACGCGCTGGGCGAGGCGCTGGTACCAGCGCGCGCCCTCGATCGGCCGTGTGCCGTCGCTCATCGCCTGCGCCCGCTTGCCGTCGTAGACGAACACCAGGTCGAGGTCGGAGGCGAAGCCCAGTTCCTCGCCGCCGAGGCTGCCGTAGCCAAGCACCGCGAAGCCGGAACCCTCGCCCGGCAGGCGTCCGTGCTGGGCGACCAGCTCCCGCTCGGCCAACGCGGTGACCGCACCCACCACCGACTCGGCCAGTGCCGCGAGCCGGCGCGCGGTGGCTGCCGCGTCGGCACGGCCGTCGCTGAAGGCGAGGCCGAGGCGGAACGCGGTGGAGGACTGGAATTCGTTGATGCGCTCCAGTTCCGCCTCCGCCTCGCGTTCCTCCAGCGTGGCGAGCACGCGGGCGATCTCGGCGGCGATGTCGGCGCGCTTCAGCGGCAGCTGGTCGATGCGCGGATCGAGCACGTCGTCCAGCAACAGCGGCTGCGCGATCACCTGTCCGGCGAGCAGGGCGCTGTCCGCAAACAACGTGACCAGCCGCTTCCGCGCGGCCGGCTGCTCCTCCAGCAGGGCGAGATAGGACGAACGCCGCGCCACCGCCTGGGTCAGCCGGCACAGGCGCAGCAGGCAGGGCACCGGCGCCGCGCTGTCGCGGGCGGCGGCGATCAGCTGCGGCATCAGGTGGTCGAGCCGCTCGCGCGAGCGGGCCGACATCGCGCGCACCGCGCCGGCCTGCGGCAGCTTGGCGAGCGCATCGGCCACCTCCGCGCCCGGCCGGAAGCCGCTTGCCTCGAGCATGCCGGCATCCAGCGTTTCGGCGCAGGCGGCCTGCCACAGCGCCGCGTCCGCGGCGGGCACGTGGGTGTCGCGCCCGCCCCGTGGCATGAGCACGGCGGCGAACTCGGTGGCGACGATCTCGCGATGCTTCGCCAGGGCCTCCGCGAGCGGCTCCCACGCCGGCTGGCCCAGCCCGGAGGCGATGCGCTCGCGGCTCAGCTCGTCGTCGGGAATGTCGTGGGTCTGCGCGTCGCGCAGCATCTGCACGCGGTTCTCCAGCCGGCGCAGGAACACGTAGGCCTCGCGCAACACCTTCGCGCGCGCGGCGGGGATGTGTCCGCGCGCCTCGCAGGCGGCCAGCGCGGGCAACAGGCCGCGCACGCGCAAGCTTGGCTCGCGGCCGCCACGGATCAGCTGGGTGAGCTGCACGATGAACTCGATCTCGCGGATGCCGCCGGAGCCGAGCTTGAGGTTGCCGGAAAGGTCCTTGCGCGCCACCTCGGCGTCGATCAGCGCCTTCATCTCGCGCAAGCCGGCGAACGCGGTGTAGTCGAGGTATTTCCGGTAGATGAAAGGCCGCAGCAATTCCTGCAGCCGTTTGCCCGCGGGACGATCGCCCGCCACCGGACGCGCCTTGATCCAGGCGTAGCGCTCCCAGTCGCGACCCTCGCGCTGGTAGTACTGCTCCATCGCGCTGAACGACAGCGCAAGCCGGCCCGCGTTGCCGAACGGGCGCAGGCGCAGGTCGACGCGCGCGCAGATGCCGTCCACCGTGGGTTCGCCCAGCAGGCGCACCAGCTGCCGGCCCAGCCGCACGAAGTACTCGCCGTTGTCGAGCACGCGCGCGCCGTCGCTCTCGCCACCGTGCGGATAGGCCAGCACGAGGTCGATGTCGGAGGAAAAGTTCAGCTCCGCGCCCCCCAGCTTGCCGAAGCCCACCACCACCAGCCGCTGGCGTTCGCCCTCGCGGCTGCGCGCGTGGCCGTAGCGTGCGGCCAGCGCGCGTTCGCTCCAGCCCAGCGCCGCCTCCAGCAGCGCCTCGTACAGCACGCTGGTGGCAGACAGGGTTTCCGGCAGCTCATCCAGCCCGTTGACGTCGCGGAATACCAGCCGCAACGCCTCGGCGTGGCGGAAGCGGCGCAGCGCGGCCAGCGTCGGCGCCTCCTCGTCGGACAGCTTCAGTGCGTCGATGCGGGCGGCAGCGTCGGCGTTCGAGCGCAGGCGGTCCAGCCCCGCGGGCGACAGCAGCTGCGGCTGGGCGCGCCAGGCCTCGAACGCGAAATCGCTGGCGGCGAGGGTGCGCCGGATGCGCTCGGCCACGCCGGCGTCGTCGTGCAGCGGCACGCCGGCGGCGCGGCAGGCAGCGGCCAGTCCGGCGTAGCGGTCGTCGACCAGGGCGCGCAGCGCAGGCGATTCGTGGATGGGGACGGGCATCGCGCCATTGTGCCGCAGCGGGGAGGTGAACCGGCACACGTCCACCGTTGACCGGCCGGTGCGTTGCAGAGAAGGTCTGCCGCCGTTTGCCGCCCACCGCGGCAAACACCCGGTTCATGTCATCCTGATTACCGTTGCAATTCTTTTGCGGTCGACCCGGCCGCGGAAGTCAAACGGCGGCCATCCATGGCCGCACTCTTCAACCACTCCATGACAACCGAGCCCCCGGTTACGCCATGCCCCCAAGCGCCGCCCCCGTCCCACGCCGCATCGCGCCACGCTTCGCCCTCATCATCGCGATGGCGCTGGCCTTCGTGCTGCTCACCAGCCTGCTCGACGGCGGCAAGGGCGTGTTGCCGCTGCGCCTGCTGGACCAGCCGCGCTTTCCCCTCGCCAACGCGTGGCCCGGCCTGCTGTTCGCCGGTCTGCTGCTGGTGACGACGCGCCGCGTGCTGCTGTCGTTCGGGCTGGCCTATCTGCTGCAGGGGTTGATCTACGGCGTCAATGCACTGAAGGTGGCGAACCTCGGCACGCCGCTGCTGCCGGCGGACTTCCGCATGGTGGGACAACTGCGCAAGGGCGGGTTCCACCTGCTGGCAGGCTACCTGCCGCACAGCCCGTGGCCGTATCTGGCGCTGCTCGCGGGCGTGCTGATCCTGATCGCGATGTGGCGGCTGGAGCCGCCGCTGCTCGACCGCCGCACCGGCGGCAGGCGCCTCGCGGCCGGCACGACGCTGGCCCTGCTGCTGGGCAGCCTGCTCGGCGGCTGGGGCGGCTGGGCGAAGATCTACAACGGCCGCGTGCTGTGGCTGGAACCCTGGTCGGCCGCCTCCACCCGCATCCACTCCGGCCTGATCAGCGAACTGGTGATGTTCCACCTGCAGTACAGCCAGCGAAAGCCCAAGCCCGACCGCGCCGTCGCCGAACAGCTGATCGGCCAGTCCGCCGACGCGCTGCGCCAGCACCTTGCGATGCCGAACGCCGCCGTGCTGCCCGACATCGTGGTGATCCAGAGCGAGTCGTTCTTCGACCCGAGCATCATGAAAGGTTACGCGCACGACGACCTCACGCCGAACCTGCGCCGGCTCGCCCGCCAAGGCACCAGCGGCGCACTGCACGTGCCCACGTTCGGCGGCGGCACCATCCGCACCGAGTTCGAGGTGCTGACCGGGCTCTCGCTGCGCTACTTCGACAACCTGCAGTTTCCCTACCTGCAGATCGGCCGCAAGCCGCTGCCCAGCCTCGTGCACGTACTGGACGAACATGGCTACGTCACGGTGGCGGTGCATGGCAACGATCCCACCTTCTGGAACCGCAGCACCGCGTTCAAGACGCTGGGCTTCCAGCGCTTCGTGTCGCAGTCCGCGTTCCCGCCCGATGCGCCGAATGACGGCAAGTACATGGCCGACAGCGCGATGACCGACGAGATCATGCGCCAGCTCAAGGACAGCGGGCCGCCGCAGTTCGTCTTCGCGATCAGCATCGAGGCGCACGGCCCCTACGACGTCGAGCCGAAGGACACCGCCGCGCGCGACGCGATCCCGGTGCCCCCCGGCATCGAAGGCAAGGACAAGCGCGAACTGCAGACCTACCTCTACCACATGCAGCACGCCGACGAGGAGCTCGGCCGCCTCGCCGCGCAACTCGCCAGGCGCCAGCGCCCCACCCTGCTGCTGTTCTACGGGGACCACCTGCCCGGGCTCGCTGGCAGTTACCGCATCGACGGCTTCGTCAACGGACAGGACATGCTGGCGCAGGCCGGCACCTGGCTGCTGGTCGACCCGCGCGCCAACGGCAACGCCGTGCATATGGACACCGCCTCGTGGCTGCTGCCCGGCAAGCTGCTCGCCGCCGCCGGCATCCACGACGATCCCTATTTCGCCCTCACCGAACTGGTGGGGCCGCCGCTCGCCGCGCTCACCCGCGCCCCCGGCGCACCTCAGCCCGACGAAGACGCCGCCACCCAGAAGCTCGACCAGTCCATGGCCAGCGTCGAGCAGCTGCGCATGAGCCGCAAACTGGATGGGGTGCTGGCGAAGTTCGTTCGGCCGGCCGCTCCCGCCGCCGTGGCGCATGCGCCCTCAAGCGCACCGGCTGCCGCGCCGGCAACCGCACGGCCCTGAACCGCACCGGCGCCGCCGCGGCGTTGAACGGGTTCTGAAGGCCGGCGCGGCGAATTCAGGATGCAGCCAGTGCGCGACGCCTAGCGTGGCCCGCGCCGCGCCACGGTGCGTGCGCGGCCATTCCGCTCTGGAGGTTTGCCCGATGAAAAAGACGATCCTGCTCGCCGCCTTCGTCGCCTCGACCGGCCTGATGGCCCTCCCCGCCCTCGCGCAGGATGCCGCCGCAGGCACCAGGGCGAGCGCCAGCG
>Ga0187815_10000380_pt1 | contig 21731 bp, 18 predicted proteins | sample NC_S_5_FD_132962 | JGI IMG/M metagenome (GOLD analysis project Ga0187815, IMG submission 132962) | Wetland sediment microbial communities from Neuse River Estuary, North Carolina, USA - ASW-S_5 | ecosystem: Environmental > Aquatic > Freshwater > Wetlands > Sediment | place: USA: North Carolina...
ACGAACCCGTCCCTGACGAACCGCTCGACCTCTTCCGCCGTCAGCACGCAGCCATTCTGCTTGGCATCCATTACCCAAGCAATTGAATTACCGAGGCCCGTCATCACCCACCGTGTCCGCTCCCGGCCCGAGAGTTCTGCCGGGCCCAGGACCGGGCCGTCGCCAACGACTGCGCGACCGGGGCGCCATGGTGACCGGCATCGACTCCAGCACCAAGATGCTGGAGCTGGCCAGGCAGCGGCTCGGCGCCAGCGCGGCCCTGCACCTCGCTGATCTGGGCAACCCGCTGCCGTTCCCCGACGTGCTTCCTGACACGGCCACACTGCGGTCAGTTCTTGCGAGCATAGGATCAAAGTTGTGCGTGTTCCCTGGCGAACGCGGGAGTATGAGAGAACCTGCGACGACTGCGGCGGCGTTTGGCGCGTGCCCAGAGGATTCGCGCGGCCTCAAATGCAAGGGCTCCCCAAGACAGGCAGAGGGGGAGGGTTCATCGCACAGGCTGATGCGGTGATCGCGGCAAACGCCGCTCCTGAATCGCTGGAGCCGATCGGCAATGCGGCACACTATCGAGGTGACGGACGCCTTTGCTGCAGCGCTCGAGGACCTGGACGCGGAAGCCTTCCAGTTGCTCTACGGCCGCTGGGTCCTCGAACAGCTCGGCCACCTTTCCTGGGCGCGGCAAGTCAGCCAGTAAGTCGGCAAGTCAGCCAGTAAAACGGCAGGACTCGAAGTGCCGGCTAGGCGGATGCTGACTTGGGCGCCGAGTTCACGAAAGCCAAGGCGGCGAGCGATGCGCCGCGACGCTTCCGGCCGTGCCCGCCACTCGGGCATCTTGTTCTCGGCAAGCGCATGCATGACGGCGGCGGACGCGGCGGCGCCGCCTAGGCCGCGGGCGCGCCCATGCACGGCGGTGAGCACCGAAAGGTGCGCTACCTGGCCGGGCCAGTCGCGGTACCCGGCGGCGGCGATGATCCGGTCTTCGTCGCGGATCACAAAGGCCGGAGAGGTGATCTCGGCGATCCCGCTCTCGGCGAGATCAGCAGTGTCCGCTTCGGCCAGGAACCGCCGGAGTGCGGGGCTAGAGGTATCAAGGCCTGCGCCGGCGGCTTGGCCCGGTGCTGGGCGGAAATCGGCGGGATCAAGGTAAGCCAGGGAAGCAGGGCCGAGCATGTCGGCGATGACGAACTCGCGGGTGAGGACGGCGGCGTCTGCCACCGAGGCCGCGGGCACGGCGCCGAGGACTTGCTGCATGGTCTGCCGAGTGTCCGCATCGGGCGCGGTGGCGATGGCGGCGCCCGTAATGACGACAAGACCTGCCCAACCTGGCGGGCGCAGACGGGAATGGGAAGACACAGCCACCCGAACAGGCTAGCCAGCACACGCCGACTGCCGGAAGAAGACCGCCTGCACCGCGCCCCACCAGGCGGTGGACCCGGAACGAGATAGCGAACGCGCCGCCCAGCCAGAGCGCGCCGAGGGCGAGGTAGGCCCACAGCATCGGCCTCCACCGCCGCGAGGGGAGCCACCCGTCCGGGAACAGCAGCAGGGACAGCCCGGCCAGCACGATGGCCGGGGCCCAGCCCGGGATCAGAAGTACGGCCAGCGTTTCCGCGGAAACGCGCGTTCGGTGGAATGTCAGACCTGCTCATTAGAATCGAATACATGAGCGTAACACTGTCGGTCCCGGCGCCGATGCCGATTGAGCGGCTAGAAGCGCGGATCTGCGAGCTGGCCGGACACCTGACCGCTGCGACCTGCCAATTCCTCCTCCTGATCGCCGATTTCGACGCCCGCAAGGGCTGGGCGGACTGGGAGATGCCGTCCTGCGCGGCGTGGCTGTCGTGGAAGTGCCAGATCGGCTCCGGCACTGCCCGCGAGCACGTCCGCGTTGCCCGCGCCCTGGAGGCGCTGCCCGCCATCACCGCCGAGTTCGCGGCGGGACGGTTCTCGTACGCGAAGGTCCGTGCGCTGACCCGGATCGCCACCCCGGAGACCGAACAAGATCTGGTCGAGATGGCGACGCCGATGACCGCGAACCAGCTGGAGCGGTTTGCCCAGGCGCACCGCCGGGTATCCGAAGCCGGCCGCGGCCAGGCGCGGCCCGGGCGCCAGCTGACCTGGAACCGGGTCAGGGACGCGGACTACGTGTTCCGCGCCATCCTTCCCGCCGAGGGCGCCGCCGTCGTGCTCCAGGCGCTGCGCGCCGCCCGCAACGACCTGGAACACCCGCATGACGACCATGACGGCGTTTCCGCGGAAACGCGGATCGACGAGCTCAGGCGCGAAGACGCGGCGAACGGGATCAGCTTCAGCTCCGCCGACCCGCCCGAATCACGGTTGGAGACGGCGGAGAACCTCGCCGATGCCCTCGTCCAGATCTGTGCCGGCTACCTCAATGCCAGGGCGGCCACCGCCGACAACCCGGACACCTATCAGGTCATCATCCACGCCGGCGCCCAGGCCATCACGGGCAGCGCAGCGGCCGGGGAGGATGACCTGCCCGTCTCGCACCCGGCGCATCCGATGCGCGCTCACATCCAGGACGGCCTGGCCATCAGCCTCAGCGCTCTCGCGTTCATTAGCTGCACCGCGACCATCAGCACCATGATTCACGACACCGCAGGCGCCATCCTCGACGTCGGCCGCCGCACCCGCAAACCGCCATCCGCGCTCCGCCGCGCCGTCCGCGAACGTGACGGCTACCGCTGCCGGTTCCCCGGCTGCCACTCCCGCCGCACCGACGCCCACCACATCGTGCACTGGGCGAACGGCGGCGAAACCAGGCTGGGCAACCTCATCAGCCTGTGCAAGAGACACCACGCCCTCGTCCACGACAAGGGCTATTTCATAGCCGCCACGCCTGACGGCTTCGCCTTCTACGACCCCCAGGGCACCCCCGTGCCAGCATGCCCGGAACTGCGGGCCGGCCCCGGCCCGATCAGCGCCACCCACGACGCCGTCATCACGCCGACCACGATCATTCCGCCGAACTCAGGCGGTCGCCTCGACCTCAACCTGGCCATCTGGATTGCCTTCGCCAACGCCCGCATCAACGCCGAGCGCCGCGAGCGCGAACATCTCGTGGCTACCCCTGTGCGCCATTAAGGCCCCTTGGCGCGGCTGAAACTGCTAACCTCCCATAACTACGTTCCGTATCAATATGTTCGCTGTTCGTGTTCATAGGCGGTGAGGGTCGGTGCCTGAGCAGGTAACGGCAACGGAGGAAATACTTCACATCGCAGAGTTTCAGCCCGTGCGGCGCCCGCGGTGGTGGACCGTAATGGCCTGCGCGTTCGTCGTCCTGGTGCTGTTCGCCGCCTACTACCGGCTGTCATGGACGGCGCCGGTTAACTCCGACGGGGCAGCGAACATCTTCCAGGCCTGGGACATGTCGCACGGCAACCTGCTGCTGCACGGGTGGTGGCTGTCGGACGCCTCGTTCTACACCACCGAACTGCCGCAGTACGCGCTGATCGAGGCGGTTCTCGGGCCGGTGCCGGCCGTCATCCATCTGGCAGCGGCCATGACCTACGCCCTCGCGGTCCTGCTCGCCGCCATCCTGGCCAAGGGAACGGCCACCGGCCGGGAGGGCGCGCTCCGAATGGCCCTCGCGGCCGGGATCATGCTGGCGCCACAGCCCGGCGGCGGGATCCATGTGGGTGGCGGGGTCTTCGTCCTGGACCTGTCGCTCGGCCATATCGGCACCGCAGTGCCGTTGCTGCTCGCCTGGCTCCTGCTCGACCGCGCCGGGACCCGGCGGTGGGTACCGCCGGCGATCGGGGTCTTGCTCGCATGGGTGCTCATGGCCGACGCCCTGGTCGTTTACGTCGGCGTGTTTCCGGTGGTGGCGGTCTACGGAATGCGGGCGTACCGGGACGTGGTCATCGCGCGCCGGCCCGTCGCGTCGGCCTGGTTCGAGATCGCCATGGCCATCTCGGCGCTGGCCGCGGTGCCGCTCGCGCTCGCGCTGTCCGATCTCCTCCGGTCCCTGGGTGGTTTCGCCCTCTACCCAGCTCACCCGGTGCTGGTGTCAGGGCCCGGCCTGGTGCATAACGTCGTGGTCACGTTCGAGAGCGTGCTGACCCTGTTCGGCGCGGACTTCCTCGGGCTGCCGGTGGGATTCGCCGCCGCCGGGGCGCTGCTGCACCTGGCGGGCCTGATCCTCGCCTGCTGGGCGGTGTGGCTAGGGCTACAGCGGTTCGCGCGCCAGAACAGCCCGGGCGCAGCCGTCGACGAGGTAATCGCGCTTGCCGTGCTGGCCAACGTGATCGCCTTCCTGTTCAGCACGCTGGCGATCGATCCCTCCTACGCCCGGGAGATCGCCGTCGTATTGCCGTTCAGCGCGGCACTGGCCGGCCGGATGCTGCCGGCACGGCTGGTGTCGGCGAGGCTATTGCCCATCCTGGGGGTGGTGCTCGCCGGCTACATGGTCACCTTGCTGCACGGAGTCGTCCAGCCCCCCGCGCCCGCGCAGAACCAGCAGCTTGCCAGCTGGCTGGCCGCGCGGGACCTTCGCTACGGCCTTGGCGGGTACTGGGAGGCCAGTTCGGTCACCCTCGCCAGTGATCAGCGAGTTCAGGTCAGGCCGGTCGACCTGGCGCCGGACAGCAGAACAGTGGGCGCCTACCCCTGGGAATCCAGCGCGAGCTGGTATGACCCGGCGATGCACTACGCCAACTTCGTGATCATCGACCCCGGCAGCCCGTCCTACTACACGGACGGCACCTCCTGGGTGGTCACCAACACCTTCGGGAAACCCGCGAGCACGTACCGCGTCGGCCCGTACGAGGTGCTGGTATGGCATAAGAACCTGCTGGCCGGGCTGGGGCGCGGGCTAGCCTAAAACCATTCTTCAGAACGGCGCCGGGCCAGCGAAAACCGCTGGCCCGGCGCGTGTTTCACCCGGTAGGGCTACTCTTCCTCTTTCCAGGCGGAGACGTCCTCCCGGTACGTGTACGGGTTGGCCAGCGTCTCGTGCTCGGGGATCTCGGGGTGCATGCCCTTCTCCCACTCCTCCGGGCCGTGCTCGGCCTTGAGGTACTCGATCGTGGACTCGATCGCCGACTTGGCCGCATCCAGGTCGACGCCGACGAGCTTGTGATCGAACTTTACGACCTTGCCGTTGACCAGCACGGTGTGCACGTCGCCGCGGCCGGCCTGGAAGACCACGTGGCCGTACGGGTGCAGCACGGGGAAGCTGACCGGCGAGTTGTCGTTCTTGATGAGCACCAGGTCGGCCTTCTTGCCGGCCTCGATGCTGCCGACGGATGAGTCGAGGCCGAGCGCCTTCGCCCCGCCGCGGGTCCCGTAGTAGACGACGTCCTCGGCCCGCAGGTAGTGGTTGGTGACCGTCCTGCCCTCGGCGTGCGCCTCGAAGTGCTCCATAGCGCGGTCCGTGTTGAGCGTGCACCGCATGGCATTGAAGATGTCGCCGCTCCACCAGACGCTGGTGTCCTGCGACAGCGAGACGGGGATGCCGTACCTGCGGAGCTTCCAGGTCGGGGAGTATCCCTGGCCGGCGTTGCACTCGCTCTCAGAGGAGACCGACACGGATCCGCCGGTCGCCGCGATCTTGTGGTAGGAGTCGGCGGACAGCGACGCGGCGTGCACGTAGATCGTGCCCGGGGTCATATACCCGTTGTCGTACATCTGGTCGATGCCGACGTCACTGGTCGCTCCCCAAACGCCTGCGTGCGTGGTCACCGGGACGCTGAGCTCCCGCGCCACCTCGAAGGTCGCTTTCTCCGGGAATCCCTCGACACCGGGAAGGTCGAAGGCGATCTGGAAGCCGAGCATGTCGCCCTTGCCGTCGAACCGGCGCACGTAGAAGTCGCGGAACTCGGGCGTGGTGGACCACTCCCACGACCCCTGGTGGATGTTCCCGTAGGCGAGCACGAAACGGCCCGGCACCTCTTCCAGGGCGTCCGTGGCCGCCTCCGCGTACTCGATCGTCTGCAGGCCGTGCGACCAGTCCACCGTGGTGGTCACGCCCGCGTCGATCGACTCGATCGCCGCGAGCAGGTTGCCGGCGTAGTAGTCCTGCGGGCGGAACTTCTTGCCCCAGGTCAGGTAGTAATAGACGAAGTACTGCGTGAGCGTCCAGTCGGCCCCGTACCCGCGCATGGCCGTCTGCCACATGTGCCGGTGCGTGTCGATCATGCCGGGCATGACGATGCCGCCAGTGGCGTCGATCTCCGCGGTGCCCTCGGGCACCTCGAGGTTCGGGCCGACCGCGGCGATCCGCTCACCGTCGGTCAGCACGTCCGCGCCGGTAAGGACGGTGCGCGAGTCGTCCATGGTAAGCACGGTCGCGTTCCGGAACACCACCGGCTGCCCCGGCTGCGGTCCCGCTGCTGTCATGAGGAATCCTCCACTGTGAGGTGGTAATGCGGACGATCGTCCGATAGTCGGTCGCCAGGAGTTTGATCGGAACACTGTCCAATATTCGGCACGGTGTCAAGAGTCCTGAACTGCCGGACTCGGCCCGCTACGACTGTTCGTCTGTCCGCCATGCGGACATAAGCGCTACAGTGCGGGGGAGGTGACATACAGGCACCGGCGTTGGGAGGCGACGTGGCTCGTCGGGACAACAGCCCAGACTTTATCGAGGCGATCGCCCGCGGCCTCGACGTGATCCGGGCTTTCGGTCCCGGCCAGCCGGTCATGTCCCTGGCCGCGGTCGCGACGACGAGCGAACTGCCCCGCCCGACGGCTCGCCGGATCCTGCTCACCCTGGAGGAACTTGGCTACGTCAGGCAGGCGGAGGGCGGCTACGAGCTCACGCCCCGGATCCTTGACCTGGGGATGTCATACGTGCTGTCCCGCGGCCTGTGGGAGGTGGCGAGGCCGCACATGGAGGCGCTGGTCGCGCGCACCAGGGAGTCATCGTCGATCGCCCAGCTCGACGGCTCCGACATCGTCTACGTCGCCAGGGTCGCGGTGCCGAAGATCGTGACGCTCGCCGTGACGATCGGCACCCGGTTCCCCGCGCTGCAGACCTCGCTCGGCAAGGTCCTGCTCGCCGCCCTGCCGGCCGCCGAGGCGGAGCGGGTGCTCGCGGAGCCGAGCCGGTCCGGCATCGTGCCCCGGTGGCTGCCAGACGCCGCCGAGCGCGCCGCCGTGCTGCGGGAGGTGCGGGCCCGCGGCTGGGCGCTCACGGACGAGCAGCTCGCCCCGGGTATCCGCTCGGTCGCGGTGCCGCTGCGGGACGGCGAGGGCCGGGTGATCGCCGCCCTGAACGTCAATTCGCACGCCGCCGAGACCCCGCTCGAGGTGCTCACCGGCCAGCACCTTCCGCTGCTGCTCCAGACCGCCGGCGCCATCAGCGCCGACTGGGCCGCGTGCCAGAGTGCTCCGCAGGTCACCACGGCCGGCACGGCGTCTTGACAGTGCCGGCGCGACTTACGATACTCGGCAGACGGACAGTTGTCCGTTATGCGGACAGAAGGGGACTGCATGAGCCAGCCTGACCGGTCCGGTCCGCTATCCGGGCTGCTCGTCGCCGACTTTTCCCGCGTGCTCGCCGGGCCGTACTGCACGATGCTACTCGCCGACCTGGGCGCGGACGTGATCAAGGTCGAGAGCCCGGCCGGCGACGACACGCGCTCCTGGATGCCCCCGGTCACCGAGGACGGCGTCTCAACGTACTTCCTCGCCATCAACAGGAACAAGCGGTCGGTGGCGCTCGACCTCAAGAACGACCGCGACCTCGCGCTGGCCAGGGAACTCGCCCGCCGCGCCGACGTGTTCGTGCAGAACTTCAAGCCGGGCGGCCTGGCCAGATATGGCCTGGACTACGACTCGGTCAGCGCGGCCAACCCGGCCATCATCTACGCCTCCATCAGCGGGTTCGGCAGCGGTGGCGGCAAGGACCTGCCGGGCTACGACCTGATGGTGCAGGCGATGTCCGGGCTGATGTCGCTCACCGGGGACGCGGACGGGCCGCCGTACCGGGCGGGCATCTCGGCGTTCGACGTGATCGCGGGGCTGCACACCACGATCTCGATCCTGGCCGCGCTCAACCACAGGAACGCTACCGGCGAGGGCCAGCATCTCGAGGCCAGCCTGATGGCGTCCGCTATGTCCGGCATGGTGAACCAGACAAGCGCCTACGCGGCCGGCGGCGTCGTGCCGTTCCGGATGGGCAACTCGCACCCGAGCCTGTTCCCCTACGAGCCGCTGCCCACGGGTGACGGCGAACTGATCGTCACCGCGGGAAACGACACCCAGTTCCGCAAGCTGTGCGAGGTGATCGGCGCGCCTGAGCTGCCCGAGGACCCGATGTTCGCGACGAACCCGGGCCGGACCGCCAACCGGCACAAGCTCAAGCCGCTGCTGGCGGAGAAGCTCGCGGCCCGCTCGGCCGGTGAGTGGTTCGACCTGCTCATCGCGGCCGGCGTGCCGTGCGGGCCGATCAACACCGTGGACAAGGGGGTCGAGTTCGCCCAGAAGATAGGCTTGGAGCCCATCGTCACCGCTGGCGCCGGTGACCGTACTAGACCCACGATGCGGCATCCGGTTACCTTCTCAAAGACGCCGGCTAGCTACCCGCTCGCGCCGCCGGAACTCGACGAGCACGGCGACGAGATCCGCGCCTGGCTATCAGGCGAGGGGCTCGCGGGTGAGGAAGGATGAGCTAAGGGATGACGCAGGAGTACCCGACCTCGCTCGGCACCTCGGACGCCGACACGATCACCCTGCTCGGCCAGAACCTGGCCGACGACCTGATGGGCAAGGTGGGGTTCGGCGAGCTGACGCTGTGGATGGTCACCCAGCGCCGTCCGACGCCGTCGGAGGTGCGCGTCTTTGAGTCGGTGCTCGTCGCGCTCGCCGACCACGGGTTCACCCCGACCGCGATCGCGGCCCGGCTGACCTACCTGAGCGCGCCCGACTCGCTCCAGGGCGCGCTCGCGGCCGGGCTGCTCGGCGGCGGTTCCCGGTTCCTCGGGGTGACCGAGGACGCCGGCCAGTTCCTCGCCCGGGTGCTCGCCGAGGCGGGCAAGATCCCCGGTGACGACGCCGGGTTCGACGCGCTCGCGCTGGAAGCCGTGCGGCAGGCGCGGGCCGCGAAGAAGTTCGTCCCCGGCCTCGGTCACCCGGTGCACAAGGTCCGCGACCCGCGCACCCCGGCGCTCATCAAGATCGCCGGCGAGGAGGGGCTGCGCGGCCCGCACCTTCGCCTGTTCGAGGCGATCGGACGGGTTCACCCGCAGGTCCTGGGCCGGACCCTGCCGCTCAACGGCGCGGGGACCTGCGGCGCGGTGCTCGCCGACCTCGGCCTGCCGCTCGCGATGCTGCGCGGTTTCGCGCTGCTCGCCCGCGCCGCGGGCCTGCTCGGCCAGCTCGCCGAGGAGCAGCGCAGGCCCATCGCGAACGACATCTACATGCATGTCGACCGCAACGCGGTTTATGTTCCCCCCAAATCCGAGTAGGAGCCGCCATGGCTACTGTCGCAGCGGTCATCGCATCGACCCACCACCCGTTCTACCTCCGCGCGAGCACCTCCACCGGCGAGGACAGGCCACCGTTCGCCGACGAGTGGGTCGCCAAGATCACCGCGTTCCGCGAGACCCTCACCCGCGCTAACCCGGATGTCCTCGTCCTGGTGGGCAGCGACCACTTCCACCAGATCTGGCTGGACAACATGCCTCAGTTCCTCGTCGGCAAGGCGCCTTGCTACGACGCGAACTGGTACAACGAGGAGCGCGAGTTCGGCCTGCCGCGGATGTTCTTCAAGGGCGACGAGGACCTGTCCGCGCACATCCTCCGCAACGGCCTCGACGCCGGCTTCGACCTCGCCTTCAGCAACGAGCTGCGGATCGACCACAGCGTGACCTGCCCGATGATCACGCTGCGGCCGCAGGCCGACCTGCCGATCGTGCCGGTCTACACGAACATCTTCGCGCCGCCGCTGCCGCAGCCGAAGCGCTACGTGCAGCTCGGCCAGACGCTCCGCGAGCTCGTCGAGTCGTGGCCGAGCGATCAGCGGGTCGCGATCATCGGGACCGGCCACCTGTCGCTGGAGCTCGGCGGCCCCCGGCAGTTCGGCCCGCACGGCCCGGACCCCGAGTTCGACCGCAAGGCCGTGGAGTGGATCGCCAACGGGGACATCGAGAAGGCGCTCGGCGAGGTGTCGCTCGACAGCCTGTGGGAGCCGGGCAACGCCACGCACGGTTTCCTGGACTTCATGCTGATGATGGGCACCGCCGGCGCCGGCGTGAAGGCCGACTACATGGACACCCTGGACCTGTTCCACACCATGGAGGCCTATTTCACTTGGTACCCGGAGGGTGCCAAGTGAGAGCGAGCCCTGGTTTCCAGGCGAGCGGGAAGCACAGCACCTGGTACCCGAACGGGGTGGACGCCTGATGAGCAAGTACCTGCTGAACAAGTTCCTGTACACCGTCGACCGCGACCCCGAGCTCGTGGAGCGGTACCGGGACGATCCGCGCGGCACGGTCGAGTGGTGGGAGGCCGAGCGGGCCAACGCTATCCTGAACGTGCACGACGGCGAGTGCAGCACCTGGCTGAAGTTCGACGACGCCGAGCGGGAGGCCCTCGCCACGCACGACTACCCTAAGCTGTTCGAGCTCGGCGCGCACCCGTTCCTGACGCTGACCCTGTTCATCGCCATGTTCGAGCGCGACTACGCGGAGCCCCTGGGCTTCCAGCTCGAGTACGCCCAGCGCCTGTCCCACTTCACGATGCCCTACCCCGATATCAGCACCTGACCCGGCACCCGGTTTCGGCGGCCGCGCCTGTAGGGTTAGCGCGTGACCACTGAGGGCGAGCGGGTCGCCGGGTTCGGCAAACTCGAGGACGGGCTCAGGCAGGCCAGTCCCTGGTACACGTGGGGTCCCTACGTCAGCGAGCGGCAGTGGGGCACGGTCCGCGAGGACTACAGCGAGGACGGCGACGCGTGGAACTACCTTCCGCACGACCACGCGCGGTCCCGGGCCTACCGCTGGGGCGAGGACGCGCTCGCCGGATTCTGCGACGTCGAACAGCGGCTCTGCCTCGGGCTCGCGCTGTGGAACGGGCGCGACCCGTTCCTGAAGGAACGGCTGTTCGGGCTGACCGGACCCGAGGGCAATCACGGCGAGGACGTCAAGGAGCACTGGTGGTACCTGGACGCGCTGCCGAGCCACGCCTGGAATCGCTGGCGTTACCACTACCCGCAGGCTGCCTTCCCGTACGACAAGCTGCGGCTGGAGAACTCCCGGCGCGACCGGCGCAACCCGGAGTACGAGATCCTGGACACCGGCGTCTTCGACGAGGACAGGTACTGGATCACCGAGGTCAGGTACGCCAAGTCCGCGCACGCGGCCGAACTGCTGATGCTGGTCACCGTGACGAACGCGGGCCCGGACCCGGACACGGTGCACGTGCTGCCGACCGCATGGTTCAGGAACACATGGTCCTGGGAGGAGGGCGCCGCCAAGCCGGTGCTCAGGGCCAGCGCGAGCTACACGGTGCATATCGAGCACCCGTTCCTCGGGGCGCTCGAGCTGAGCGCCGGCGACGCCAGCGACGGGACCGCGCCGACGGTGCTGTTCTGCGAGAACGAGACCAATGCCGAGCGGTTGTTCGGGTCCGCGCCCGCCACGCCGTATCCGAAGGACGGCATCAACGACCACGTGGTCAGCGGCAAGCCCACGGTCAACCCGGAGCAGGCCGGCACGAAATGCGCGTTCTGGTACAAGCTGACGGTGGCACCCGGCGCGACGGCCGAGATCCGGCTCAGGCTGCGGCCGGAAGGAAAGACAGTCACCACGAGCCCGTTCGGGGAAAATTTCGACGAGATCCTCAGGGAACGGCAAGCCGAAGCTGACGAGTTCTACCAGGCACTCACCCCGGAGAGCGCCAGCGAGGACGAGGCGATGGTCATGCGCCAGGCTTTCGCCGGGATGCTGTGGAGCAAGCAGTTCTACAACTACGACGTGGCCACCTGGCTCGACGGCGACCCCGCCCAGCCGGCGCCGCCGCCCGGCCGCGAGCTGAACAGGAACGGGCGCTGGCGGAACTTCAACGCCTTCGACATCATGTCGATGCCGGACAAGTGGGAGTACCCCTGGTTCGCGGCCTGGGACCTGGCGTTCCACTGCGTGACCCTGGCGCACGTCGACCCCGGTTTCGCCAAGTACCAGCTCGTGCTGCTGTGCCGGGAGTGGTTCCAGCACCCGAACGGGTCGCTGCCCGCCTACGAGTGGGACTTCGGCGACGTGAACCCGCCCGTGCAGGCCTGGGCGGCGCTCGAGGTCTTCGCCCTCGACGGAGGGAAAGACGTCGACTTCCTCGCCCGCATCTTCGACAAGCTGCTCGTCAACTTCACCTGGTGGGTGAACAGGGAAGACCTGTGGGGCAACAACCTGTTCGAGGGCGGCTTCCTCGGCCTGGACAACATCGGGCCGATCGACCGGTCCCACCTGCCGCCGGACACGGTGCTCGAGCAGTCCGACGCGACCGGCTGGATGGCGTTCTACGCGCTGTCGATGGGAGCCATCGCCACCGTCCTGTGGCGCAGCGGCCGCCGGCAGGGCGCCGACCTGGTGCTCAAGTTCCTCGAGCACTACGCCGGCATCGCCGAAGCGCTCGAGGCGCAGGGGATGTGGGACGCCAACGACGGCATGTTCTACGACCACCTGTGCCTGGGCAGCGGCGCCGTCATCCCGGTGCGGGCCCGCTCCATGGTGGGCATGATCCCGCTGCTCGCGGTGGCCGTCGCGCACGAGCAGATGGTGGACAACGCGGTGAAGTTCGGTAAGCAGTTCGCGGGCTTCGCCGGCAAGCAGGGGCTCACCCGAGCGGCGAAGCTCCGCGAACAGGGCCTGCTGAGGCCGGGAGAAGGGGGCAGCGAGCGCCTGCTGCTCAGCGTGGTCGGCACCGACCGGCTGCTCATCCTCTTCCAGTCGCTGTTCGACGAATCGAGGTTCCTGTCGCCGTACGGCCTGCGCTCGCTGAGCGCGGTGCACCGGGACCAGCCCTACGTGCTGCACCTGGAGGGCACGACGGCGACGATCGACTACGAGCCCGCCGAGTCGACGACGGGGATGTTCGGCGGCAACTCGAACTGGCGCGGGCCGATCTGGTTCCCGCTGAACTACCTCGTGATCAGCTGCCTGGAGCGATACCACAAGTTCTTCGGCGACGAACTGACCGTGGAGTACCCCGCGGGTTCCGGCGAAAAGCGCACGCTCGCCGAGATCGCCGACGACCTGCGCGACCGGCTGATCTCGATCTTCACCAGGGGCGCCGACGGGCGGCGGCCGTGCTTCGGCTGGGTGGACCGCCTCCAGCACGACCCGCGATGGCGGGACAACATCTACTTCAACGAGTACTACCACGGGGACAACGCGGCAGGGCTGGGCGCCAGCCATCAGACCGGCTGGACCGGGCTGATCGCGGACATCATCCGCCGCCGTCGCGGCGCTGTCAGGGAGACGGTCGACCTCATCGGCGACCTCATCGAGCAGCCGGCGCCTGAACAGACGGCGCAGGAGCAGCCGTGACCAGCGGGGCCGCACCCGGAACGCTGCGGGTGCGCCCCGGCGACGCCATCAGTCTTGGCGCCACCGCCCGCGACGGCGGGGTGAACTTCGCGGTCGCCTCGACCGTCGCGGACGGGGTCACGCTGTGCCTGTTCGACGGCGACGGGACCGAGACCCGGCTGAAGCTCGAGGACTTCGACGCCGGCGTCTGGCACGGGTTCGTCCCCGGCGTCGGCCCCGGCCAGGCGTACGGCTACCGGGTGACGGGACCCTTCGACCCGGCGAAGGGCCTGCGCTGCAATCCCGCCAAGCTGCTCCTCGACCCGTACGCCCGCGCTTTCCACGGCACGGTGACGTACGGCCCCGAGTTGCTCGGCCACGACCCGGACGACCCGCGCCGCCCGAGTGGCGCGGACTCGAAGGGCAACGTGCCCAGGTCTGTCGTCGTGAGCCCGGACTATGACTGGGCGGGCGACACCCGGCCCGGCCTCGGCTATGCCGACAGCATCATCTATGAGACGCACGTCAAGGGCTTCACCATGCGGCACCCGGACGTTCCGCCGGAGATCCGCGGCACGTACGCCGGGCTCGCGCACGACGCGGCGACCGGCTACCTGCGCGACCTGGGCGTCACGGCGGTGGAGTTGCTCCCGGTGCACGAGTACGTGCCGGAGGGGCTCCTGCTCGACCGCGGCCTGACCAACTACTGGGGCTACAACTCGATCGGCTACTTCGCCCCGCACCAGGCTTACTCCGCGGCGGTCAGGGGCGGCCGTCCCGGCGGCCAGCTGACCGAGTTCAAGGACATGGTCAAGGCGCTGCACAAGGCGGGCATCGAGGTCATCCTCGACGTGGTGTACAACCACACCGCCGAGGGCAACGAGAACGGCCCGACGCTCAGCTTCCGCGGCCTGGACAACCCGGCCTACTACCGGCTCGTCGCCGGCCAGGAAAGCAGCTACTACGACACGACGGGGACCGGCAACTCGCTGAACGCGGCCAACCCGATCGCGCTGCGGCTGATCATGGACTCGCTGCGGTACTGGCTGTCGGAGATGCACGTGGACGGCTTCCGGTTCGACCTGGCGGCGACGCTCGGGCGCGAGCGGGACAACGACGCCTTCGACCAGTTCTCCGCGTTCTTCGACCTGGTCGCCCAGGACCCCGTCGTGTCCCAGGCCAAGCTGATCGCCGAGCCGTGGGACGTCGGCCAGGCCGACAGCTACGACCTCGGCCAGTTCCCTGGCCAGTGGCGGGAGTGGAACGGCCGCTACCGCGACTCCATGCGCGACTTCTGGCGGAGCCGGGACGTCGGCGTCGCGGAGTTCGCGACGCGGTTCAGCGGCTCGTCCGACCTGTACGGCAGGACCCGCCGTCGCCCCACCGCCTCGATCAACCTGATCACCGTGCACGACGGCTTCACGCTGCTCGACCTGGTGTCCTACGACAGCAAGCACAACGAGGCCAACGGCGAGGACAACCGCGACGGCAGCGACGACAACCGGTCATGGAACTGCGGCGCCGAGGGCCCGACCGGCGATCCGGAGATCAGCGCGCTGCGCGGTCGCCAGCAGCGCGCGCTGCTGACCACGCTGCTGCTGTCGTCCGGCCTGCCGATGCTTCTCGGCGGCGACGAGATCGGCCGCACCCAGCGGGGCAACAACAACGCCTACTGCCAGGACAACGAGATCTCCTGGTTCGACTGGCAGGCCGCCGACGGCGCACTGCGCGACTGGGTGAAGCGGCTGATCGCGCTGCGCCGCGCGCACCCGGTTTTCCGCCGCAGGAGGTACCTCACCGGCGCGGAGGCGGCCGAACTCGGCTGGTATTCCACCGCCGGCACGCCGATGACCGAAGACCAGTGGGCCGACCCGTCGATGCGCACGGTCGCCGTCTACCTGGACGGCAGCGACGACCCCGACGAGGGCGATGACGGCACCCCGCTGCTTGACGACGACTTCCTCGTGCTAGTGAACGCGTGGTGGGAGCCGGTGAAGTTCACGGTGCCCAGGGTCCGGTCAACCCGGCAGGGCTGGCTGACCGAGCTGGACAGCTACGACCCCGCCCGTCCGGCTGCGGGTGGACGACCAAGCCGGTCCGGACGCCGGGTGCCGGTTCGCCCGCGCTCGGTGGTAGTGCTGCGGAGCCCGCGAGCGGCCGGCGCGGCCACCTCGGTGCGTCAAGTTCGGGCCTAAGTCTCCTTACGCAGCGTGACGGCGGCGAGGGCGGCCGCGAACAGCATCAGGCCGGCCGACACGTAGAGCGCCATGTGCACGCCGTCGCCGAACGCCCCGTAGGCCGCCCCGATCACCTTGCCGACGATCGGGTTGGACTTGTAGTTGCTGGCGTTCACGCCCACGACCTGGCCGGTCTCGATGAACTCCAGGATGAGCGTCTTGTAGCCGATCGGGACGCCGAGTTGCACCAGGTGGGTGGTGAGGCTCGCGTTGATCTGGGAGAAGACGAGCGCGCCGAGGACGGCGACGCCGGTGACGGCACCGATCTCCCGGCTGGTGTTGGCGGCGGAGGCGGCCATGCCTGACCGGTCGGGCGGCACCGAGTCGAGGACGGCGGTGGTGACCGGCACGACCGTGATGCCGATGCCGATGCCGGCCAGCGTGAGGCAGAGCCCGAGCAGGACGTAGTTGGGGTGGGTGACGATAAGCGGGTCCGCGAGCAGCAGCCCCGCGCCGAATAGCGCGCACCCGATGGTGATCGGCCACCGCGGGCCGACGGTGCCGGTCCAGTAGCCAGCGAGCACGGACGAGACGATCATCAGCACCGTCATCGGCGCGAAGACGAGCGCGATCTTGAACCCGGAGACGCCGATGACCTCGACCAGGTACAGCGCGGTGAAGAAGAAGATGGCGAACGTCGCGAAGTAGGTGCAGAACGCGACGACGTTCGGCACGGTGAACCCCGGGAGCCGGAACAGCCGCGGGCTGATCAGCGGGTTGGCCGCCCGGTGCTCCCACCAGACGAACGCCGCGGCGAGCACCGCCCCGACGCAGAACAGCGTGACGGGGACCGTGTCGGCGAAGCTCGAGGTCTCCGCGTCGATGACCCCGAACACCAGGGTGGCCAGCGCCCCCGCGCCGAGCACCGTCCCCGCGGTGTCGACCCGCGCCGCGGTCGGGTCGGAGCTCTCCGGCACGACGATCGCTGCGACGATCAGCGCCGCCAGCCCGAAGGCCAGGTTGAACCAGAAGATGCCGCGCCAGTTCCACGCGCCGACGATGGCGCCGCCGATCACCGGGCCGAGCGCGAGCGCCAGCCCGGACACGGCCGCCCAGACGCCGACCGCGCGGGCTCGCGCCCGCTCGTCGGTGTACATCTGGCGGAGCACCGACAGGGTGCCCGGCTCGCTCGCCGCCGCCCCGAGGCCCATGATCGCCCGCCCGGCGATCAGGACCTGCGCGTTGGGCGCCAGGGCGCAGAGCACGGAGCCGGCGCAGAACACGCCGGCGCCGGAGAGCATGACCTTCTTGCGGCCGAGCTCGTCGCCGATCATCCCGCAGGCCAGCATGATGCTGGCGAACGTGAGCGCGTAGGCGCCGATCACCCACTGGAGGTCGCCGACGCTGGCGTGCAGGCTGGTCTGCAGGCTGCCGAGCGCAACGGAGACGACGGTGTTGTCGAGGAACGTCAGGAACAACAGCGTGCAGAGCGCGGCGAGCGCGACCGAGGTGGCCCGGTCACGCCCGCTCGCTGTCGTGCTGTCGCCCGACTGGGTCAGCTTGCTGAATTGCATGCCGCAGGCACCGCGATGTTCAGCAGCGACGCGCCCTCTTTGAGCAGGCCGCAGAAGACGTCGTCGCCGACCTTCCAGACGCCTCCCTGGAGCACCGCGGTCCCGGTCGCACCGGTGGCCACGGTGGTGCCCGCCGCGGAGAGGTCATACTTGACCTTCGCCGCGGTGGACGAGGTGAGCGTCACCGCGTCCACCTTGGAGGTGACTTGCGCCGCGAGCGGGCTCTTTGAGAACGCGGCGATCGCGCTCGCGAAGGTCGAGCCGTTCTCCAGCAGCTGGACACGCTTGCTATTCGGGGTCGCGGGGTTGAAGAACGCCTCCCAATTGGCCGTGATCTGCGCTACCGCCGAGGCGCTGCTCGACGCGGACGCCGACGATGAGGTGGCAGCAGGGGCCGAGCTCGAACTCGAACTCGAGCTCGGGCCGCTCGAGCAGGCTGTCATCGTGGCGGCGAGCACCAGGCCAAGCGCCGGCACCAGGTAGAACCGGTGGGCCTTCGAGTAGTGGAATCGCATTCGCTACGCCTCCCTTGGTCGGCGTTGATTAGCACGTTGTGGGTTGAACAATCGCTGAATGATTCCTGCAACTATTGTCTCTCCGGCCGCTCCGGCGCCGCTCCCGATCGCCGACACGCGCGTCAGTCCCGCCGATCAGGGAATTCGCGAAAGCGGGGGGCGCAGTGGTGTTAATGCGTGTTGTCCGGGGCCCTGAAGAGACAGCTAGGGTGGAACGCGTGCGAGTAGCCACCTGGAACGTCAACTCCGTCAAGCAGCGGGTTCCGCGACTGCTGCCGTGGCTCGACGAGCGGCAGCCCGACGTCGTGTGCTTGCAGGAGATCAAGCTCACCCAGGCGGCGTTCACCGAACTGCTTGGCGCCGAACTCGAGGCCAGAGGCTACACATTCGCCGTGCACGGGCAGCCGCAGTGGAACGGGGTCGCCCTCTTGTCGAGGGTTGGGCTCGACGACGTGGTCACGGGGCTACCCGGCGAGCCGGGCTTTCCCGGACCCGAGGCGCGGGCGGTCTCCGCGTCCTGCGCGGGCGTGCGGGTGCATTCCGTCTACGTGCCGAACGGCCGGGTGCCGGATTCCGAACACTACCGCTACAAGCTCGCCTGGCTCGGCGCGCTCAGGGACGCGGTGGTGGCGGGGCCTGAGGCGGTGCTGGTCTGCGGGGACATGAACATCGCGCCCGCCGACGAGGACGTGTTCGACCCGGCGGCCTACATCGGGCAGACGCACGTCACGCCGCCGGAGCGGGCCGCGCTCGCCGGACTGCGCGCGCTCGGCCTCAGGGACGTGGTGCGCGACCGGTGGCCGGACAGCCGCGTGTTCACCTACTGGGACTACCGGGCCGGCATGTTCCACCAGGATCTCGGCATGCGCATCGACCTGATCCTCGCCAGCGCGCCCGTGGCCGGCCGGGTGCGAGCGGCCTGGGTGGATCGCAAGGCGCGCAAGGGCACCGCGCCGAGCGATCACGCGCCGGTCATCGCCGACCTGGACGAGGCGCCAGACGGCGACATCGGGCCGGTCGTCCCGCCGCCGTCGGCCCGCGCCGCACCGCGCCGGACTGTCAAGCTCCCGCAGTCATCCGGCTAGTCACTAAGCCTTGCTGTGGATGGCGACCTGGCAGAGCTCCGGCAGTCTGTCCACGGCGGCGCTGGCCGCGATCCGCACGCCGGCCCAGGCCAGCGCGAGGCCGTACACGGCGGCGCAGACCACGAGCACCGGCATCCGGACGGCCGCCGGATCCGCGTTCGTGAGCGCGACGGCGACGATCACCGGGCTGGTCAGTACCCCGGTGCCGAGCAGGACCCCGAGGGTGTCGCCGAACCGGTAGGAGCCGTACCCCTGGGCCGCCGTCAGCATGGGAGTTCCCGCGCGCCTTTCCATCGGGTAGGGAAGCGCGACGCTGAAGATGCTGGCCAGGCCCAGGCCAGCGCCGAGCCCAGCCAGGTCCTCGGCGGCGGCGGGGAACCCGAACGCCGGATGCCCGGCCAGAGCCGCGAGTGCGAAGGACATCGCGACCAGCAGCGGTATCCCGATCGCGCCGAGCGCGATGTTCTGGCCGGAGAAGTAGGCACGCAGCTGGCGGCGGCCGGTCAGCGCCAGCGCCTCGAAAGCGAAAGGCGGCCCGGTCAGGCCGACCGTGTTCGCGTGGAAGACCCCGGCGAACGCGGCGCCGAAGAGCCCGCCTATCACCAGGTTGAGCTCCAGGGCCGACGGTGTTGCGTTCTTGCCCAGGATGAGCCGGATCGAGACGACGACCATGATGACCGCGGTGATCCCCCAGAAAACCAGCGACGTCGGCTCGCGCCGCTGGTAGATCCAGAACCGGGCGGCCAGCGTGCCGCGCAGTCCGAATCGGTCCAGCGGCAGCGCGGTACGCGCCCGGCCGCTGCCGCGCACCCGCGACGATTGCGTGGACGTGTCGGCCGTGACCAGGGCGCGGCCGAGCAACCGTACCCACAGCCAGGCGAGAACCGCGACAACGGCGGCCAGCGCCGCCAGGCGCGCCGCGGCCGTTCCGGCATGCCCGTCGGAGGCGTCCTGGATCGCGTGCGCGGCCAGGCCCGGCGGCAGCCACCGCATCCACGAGTCGAATCCGCTGAAGCTCGCCGCGGTAATCCCGCCTTCGCTGGCTAGCTTCGGCACCACCTGGAAGAACAGCTCGTACGCGGCAAAGATCGGGAGGAAGAGGAACGCCGCGAGATCCTTGCCGCGGCGCGAGCGCAGCAGCCCGGCCATGCCCGTGGTCACGACCCGGGCCAGCGTGATGCAGAACAGCACTTGAAGCACCACCGCGACCAGGGCTACCAGCAGGCCCAGCGGGCCATGACCCAGCCCGACGATAACCCCAAGCAGGCCGAGCACGTTGGCCAGCGGCCAGGCGCCGGTGGCCGAGGCCGCTAGGAGCCCGGTCGCGAGGCGGCGGGTGCGCACCGGGTAGAGCGCCAGCGTGGCCGGGTCGAGAGTGCCGTCCAGGCCGAAGGCGAAGACGGGTACGAACAGCCAGCCGAACGCGAACACGGTGAAGATGGCGCTGGTCAGCTCAACCGAGTAGGTCGAGCCGCGGAAATTGGCCAGCAGCAGGAAGGTGCCGATCGCGAGCAGGCAAGCGAAGATCGTGCTGACCACGAAGGACACCCTGGCCGCCGTGGACGAGATCAGCGCGTTGCGCAGCAGGCGCAGCTTCAGCTGGACGAAGAGCCGAGCCATGACAGTCCCTCCTCACCGCTCGCCCGGGGGCCGACCAGGTCGATGAACGCCTGCTGCAGGGTCTTGCCGCCCCGCACCTCGTCCGTCGTGCCGTTGGCCACGATGAGGCCCTTGTCGATGACGGAGACGTGATCGCAGATCTGCTCGACGAGCTCCATCACGTGGCTGGAGAACAGCACGGTGGAGCCGGAGCCGGTGAAGCGGGTCAGCAGCCGGCGGATCACGTCGCCGGAGACCGGATCCACGCCCTCGAGCGGCTCGTCGAGGAACAGCACTGACGGGTTGTGGATCAGCGCGCAGCCGAGCATCGTCTTCTTGCGCATGCCGGTGGAGTAGTCCGCCACCAGCCGTCTGGCGTCCGCCGCCAGGTCCAGCGTGTCCAGCAGCTGTGCCGCCCGCGAGCGGGCCTCGGCAGCCGGAAGGCCGCGGAGCCGTCCCGAGTACTCCAGCATCTCCGCGCCGCTGAGCCGCTCGAACAGCCTGGCCTGGTCGGGCACCACTCCGATTACCGCCTTGGCGGCAACCGGGTCCGCCCACACGTCCAACCCGTTGATGCGAACCTTGCCGAGGTCCGGCCGCAGCAGGCCGGTCATCATCGACAGGGAGGTGGTCTTCCCCGCGCCGTTCGGCCCGACCAGCCCGGCCAGCGAGCCGGCCGCGATATCCAGGTTGATCCCGGCCACCGCCTGCTTTTCGCCGAAGTGCTTCTGCAGCCCGCGTACCTCGATCGCCATTTCGCCCATGGCCGACCTCCTGACCTGCGACTATCAGCAGGCTATCATTATGATATCTAATTTTCAAGCCCCTCGCCACCGACCAGCAGAGTACGGACAGGACGGCGTGCTGCGCCGGCCACGCCGGTCAGCGGCAGGAAGATGACGAAGCCGCTCTGCTGCGCCGCCTCCGGGCTGCGCAGCACCATGCCGAGCATGCCGCCGATCAGGTACTCGTGGTAGCTCCCGCCGCCGGGCAGCGCGATCGCGCCGCCGAACACGTACGCGAACATCAGCACGAACATGACCGGCTGGATCGTCACCTCAGACAGCGTCCCCAGACGTCGTTGGCGAACTGGGCGAGCGGGCCGCGGGCGGTCGTCAAATCCGCCGCGGGCGTCGAGCGCGCGGAGCACCTCGGTGGCCAAGCCCATCCGACGCGGTCACGGGGACCTCGACGAGTCGCCCGCGTACGTTCGGGATGATCGAAGAAGCGGAGAACGGGGCAGCGTGAGCTGGACGCGCTGGCCGTAAGCGCTGAGTCGGCTGGGGCGCACTGG
>Ga0187815_10000381_pt1 | contig 21702 bp, 22 predicted proteins | sample NC_S_5_FD_132962 | JGI IMG/M metagenome (GOLD analysis project Ga0187815, IMG submission 132962) | Wetland sediment microbial communities from Neuse River Estuary, North Carolina, USA - ASW-S_5 | ecosystem: Environmental > Aquatic > Freshwater > Wetlands > Sediment | place: USA: North Carolina...
CGTGCGGCTCGCCGCCGGCCGATCGTGCAGCAGATGCGCCACGAGCACGGCGACCGCCGTCCCGGCGAGCTGGGCCAGCACGAAGCCAGGCACGTCGGCGGGCCGGATGCCGGCAAACGTGCGGGTCAGCGCGCGCGCCACGGTGACCGCAGGGTTCGCGAACGAGGTGCTGGCGGTGAACCAGTACGCGGCGAAGATGTAGCTCGCGACCAGCGCCGGCATCGCCGCGGGCCGGGCGCGCGCGCCGAGCAGGATGGTGAGCAGCAGGCCGGCGGTGGCCACGCCTTCGCTCAGCCATTGCGCGGCGCCGGTGCGGGCGTGCGTGCCGGGCTGCAGCAACGGCTGGCCGAACATGGCATGGGCCAGCAGCACGCCGCAGGTCGCGGCGACCAGCTGCACCACCACATAGGCGAGGGTTTCGCCGGTGCCGAGTTCGCCGCGCATGCGCAGCGCCAGGCTCACCGCGGGATTGAAGTGCGCGCCGGAAATCGGGCCGAGCACGGCGATCAGCACGTACAGGATGCCGGCGGTCGCCGCCGCGTTCGCCAGCAGCGCGATGCCGTCGTTGCCGCCGGACATCGCCACGCCCATGATGCCGGAGCCCACCACCGTGGCCAGCAGCGCGCCGGTGCCGAGGAATTCGGCGGCCAGCCTCCGCGGCAGCGACATCACAGCCCGGCCAGCAGGTGCTTCACGCGCGCGGCGATGTCGTCGCGCACCGCGCGGTAGCCGGCATCGTCCATGTCCCTCGGGTCCGGCAGGTTCCAGTCCTCGCGCCGTTTCGCCGGCACCCAGGGGCAGCTGTCGCCGCAGCCCATGGTGACGACGGCGTCGAACTCGCCGCCGACCTCATCCAGCGACTTCGATGCGTGCGTGCCCAGGTCGTAGCCGAGCTCGGCCATGAAGCGGAGCGCCTTCGGGTTGATCCGCCCCGATGGCGCCGAGCCGGCGCTGAAGGCCTCGACCGCGTTCCCGCCGTAGATGCGCGCGAAGGCCTCGGCCATCTGGCTGCGGTTGGCGTTTTCCACGCAGACGAACAGGATGCGTTTCATCGGAACGGGCTCATGGCATGGGGGAACGGCAAGCCGCAGCATCGCCGCACGCGGTCCGTGGACAGACGCTCAGCAGCAGCCGGAACCCGGCGCGCAGCGGGCGGCACCCTTGTCGACCCTGGGCTTGGCCGAGCGCGGAGCTGGTGTGCAGGCCGCGCCATCGGCCGAACAGGCCGCGTCGGCGGCGTAGTAGCTGGTGGCCTCGCCGACGGTGTGGAAGGTTTCCCAGCGTGTGCCCTGCGGGTCTTCGGTCCACAGCTTGTCCGAGTGCGCGTAGCAGCAGACGGCGCCGTCTTCCGGCACCACGGCGCCGCCGGCGGCGTCCAGACGCGGACCGAGCGCGGCAAGCTCCTCCGCGGAGTCGACCTGCAGACCGAGATGGTCGATGCCCGGCGCGCGGCCGGTGCTGGAGATCGCGAAGTTGACGCGCGGGTCTTCCAGCATCCATTTGGCGTAATCGTGCCTGACCACGCTGGGTTCCGCGGCGAACAGCTGCGTGTAGAAGCGGATGCTGCCGGCGAGGTCGGCAACGTTGAGGTGCACGTGGAATCGGTTCATGGCCTGGCTCCTGTCTTGCGCGGCTTGCAGGTGGACGCCGGGCCGCAATCGGCAGCACCGGCGCAGCAGTTCTCGGTGAGGTAGGCCAGCAGCGCGTTCATCTGCCGGTAGTTGGCGCGGACGCGGATCACCCGGCCCTCGCGCTGGTCCTCGACCAGTCCCGCGGCGCGCAGCACGTTGAGGTGCGCGCTCAGCGTGGCGGGCGGCAGGTCGAGTAGCTCGCGCAGCTCGCCGACCGGCAGGCCTTCCGGGCCGACCTGCACCAGCCGGCGGAACGCGGCGAGGCGGGAGTCGTGGCTGAGCGCGCCGAGGGCGGCGAGGGCATCTGGCGTTTCCATGATTCTATATTTCCAGAATCATGGAATTGATGCAACGGTTGGCGATCCCTCGTGCCGCCGGGTCCCGCGATGGTTCCCGGGCTACCGCGCCGTCGCGAGCGTCGCGTGCTGCCGCAGCCACGGCTGCAGATCGAGCTTCCAGAGACCGGACTGCCCCGTGAAGTAGACGCTGTGGCCGTCGGGCGCGATGTGCGATCCCCAGGGGATGTCCTTGTTCACCACGCTGCCGAGGTCGATCGGCTTGCCCCAGTGCTCGCCTTCGCGGAAGGCGAGGCACAGCCGGCCCAGGCCGCCCTTGGTCTTGCCGTAGTCGAACACGATGAACGACTGGTCAGGCGCCACCGCGGGATCGTGGGTGGAGACGGCGGGATCGCCCAGCGCCGCGCGCACCGGTGGCAGGTAATGGCCGTTGCGCCAGGCGGCGCGCCAGGTGTGCATCACTTTGGCCTTGCGGTCGAAGCGGATGAAATACAGCGTGCCGTCGGCGGCGATGCTGGCGAAATCGACGAACGCATCGTTGTCGACGACCGGGCCCAGCCAGACCGGTTTGCCCCAGCCCTTGCCGGCGCGGTCCACCCGCCAGATGTTGGAACCCGGCGCGCGGCCGCCGACAAAGTAGTCCTGCGTCAGCGGCTGGCTGCCCGGTGCCGTGGGGCGATCCGAATCGAACAGCAGGTAGCTGCCGTCGGGCGCCATCACCGGATCCTGGTCGAACCAGTGCCCGGAAAAGTCCGCGACTTCGGGCGGCGACCAGTGCCCGTCAACCTTGTGCGACACCATGATGGTCTTGCGCTGGCCCGCGCTGCGGTCGAAGAACACCGTGTTGCCGTCGGGCGTGAAGGCAAGCGTGTCGTCGCTGTCGGGGTGGATGATGCCGCCCAGGGTGACGGGCTGCGGCGTGGCGGCCGGGGCGCTGGCGGCACGCACGCCGGCGACGGCAAGCAGCAGGCCGGCGGCGAGCAGGCCACGGGCCAGGATCGTGTGCGTCATCGTGCGTCCTCCACCGGCATCGCGTTGAGCAGGATGTACTGGCGTTCGCTGGCATCGATGCGGCCGAGCTGCGGGGAAACCAGCGTCAGCGTCTGCGTGCTGACCAGTTCGTCGCTGAACACGATGCCGTCGCGGAAGGTGGTCCAGCCGCGCCAGTGCGTGCGGCCGGGCTGCCGTGTCACGGTGTACGAGCGGCCGCCGCGGGTCAGCGTGACTTGCGGTTTCTCGTCCAGCCAGGCGCCGTCGCCGCTGCCCTCGCGCTCCAGCGTGACGGTATGGCTGGCGGGATCGAGCGCCACCACGGTCACCGTCTGCCGTCCGGCCGGGCCGAGTTCCCAGGGCGCGGCGATGGCCACCGTCCAGTGCTGGCCCAGCGCCAGCGTGGCCGGGGCCGGGCCCCACAGGCGCGGGTTGTAGGCCAGCCCGCTGGCGTCGGTATTGGGCGTGCATTTGCCGTCGTAGCAGTTGGTGGCGCCGGCATCGGGCAGGGCCACCGCGCCGCTGCCCACGGGGCGGCCGTCGTAGCGGTAATCGATGTGCAGTTGCGCCGGTGTAGCGGCGGCGTCGGTCACCCGGTAGGTCGCGGTGCCGCTGACCCGGCGCACTGCCTCGTCGAATCCGGGCGCCCGGATCGCGATGGTGCGCGAGAACACATTGCCGAAGCTCGCGCCGGCGCGATAGACGGGTGTCAGCGCCGCTGCCGTGGCGGGAGCGGCGGCCGCCGCCGCGGGCAGCAACAGCGCGGCAAGCAGGGATGACAGCATGCGGACGGTGGACATGGCGCCTCCGTGGCGGGTCAGTGGTCGATGCCGTGCGCGCGCAGCACGTCGGCGATGTCGAAACGCCACAGGTCGCGCGAGCCGTTCAACGGCTGCTGCAGGCGCTGCTGCAAGGTGGAGGCGGTGTCGCGCGGCTTGGGGAAGGTCACCTCGTCGCGGCGGTTGCTGGACACGTACAGCTCGCCGAAGCGTGGTCCCAGCGAGGGCGCGTTCTCCAGCGCCGCGCTGTTGACCTCGCCCGGCAGATGCAGCGGCTTGCCCCAGCGGCCGTCCGGCTGGCGGAACGCGATGTAGAGGTCGGCGCTGCCCAGCGAGTCGCCCTCGTTGCCGGCGTAGATCAGGAAGCGCTGCTGCGGGTCGATCGCCGGGTCCATGCGGTTGCGCGCGACGTCGCCGAGGTCCACGCGCTGCGGCGCCGCGAAGCCCTGCGCGGTGCGGCGCGCCACGTAGATCTGGTAGGCGGCGCCCGAGTCCGGCCGATGCGCGGAGAAATAGATGTCGCCGTTGGCCGCCACCGAGGGGTTGTAGATCATCGCGCCGTCGTTGAGCGCGCCGTCCACGTGCACCGGCACGCCCCAGCGGCCGTCGGCCTGCTGCTGCACGAACCAGAGATTGGTGCCGGCGAAGCGGTGGCCGCCCATTTCGGCGGTCAGCGGCGCGCCGCCCGGCTGCACCGGGCGGTTGGAGACGAAGTACAGCCGGCGGCCGTCCGGCGACAGCGTGGGCTCGGAGTCGTGCCACCGCCCGGAGAACGCGGCCACCTGCGGCGCGCCCCAGTGTCCGCCCACGCGATGCGAGACCATGATGGTGTCGTCGCGCTCGGCGAAGTCCGAACGCATGAAGTACAGCGTGCTTCCGTCCGGCGTCAGCGTGGCCGAGGTCTCCTGCAGGCCGGTGGAGATCGTGCCGGGGCCGACCAGTTCGCCGTGCGTTTGTGCGTAGGCGGCGAACGAGGCGAGGACGCAGGCGACAAGGACAAAGCGACGGGGGGACATGGGGGAGCTCCGGAAAGGCCGCGCAGTGCGGCGGGGTCACGCGGGGTGGTGCGCGGCCAGCCACGGCGCCAGCGGCACGCGCCAGATGTGGTTGTTGCCGTTGTCCCAGGCGCGCATGCGCGCCTGGTCGGCACGTGCCTGCGCAGGCGTGCGCGGGTAGTGCACCGGCAGGGCGGCGTTGCTGGTGAAGTACAACGTGCGTCCGTCCGGGCCCAGGTGCGACCCCCAGGGCTGGTAACGGTCCACCGCGTCGCCGAGGTCCACCGGCGCGCTCCAGCCGCCGCCGTCGCGGAACGCGATGTACAGGTGGTCGGGCTGGCCCTTGCCGGCGTAGTCGGCGTCGAACACGAGGAAGGAGCCGTCCGGCGCGACCGCCGGATCCTGCTGTTCGGCCGACGGATCGCCCAGCACCAGCCGCTGCGGCGCCTGGTAGCGGTCGTCGCGCCAGGCGCTGCGGTAGAGATGGAAGCGGTGCGCGGGCTCGTCCATCCGCTGGTAGTACAGGTCGCCGTTCGCTGCCACGCTGGGCGCGTAGATCTGCGCGGCGTCGTTCACCGCATCGGGCAGCCGCATCGGCGTGCCCCAGCCGTCGCCGTGGCGATCCACCCGCCACAGGTGGCCGCCATGCAGCGGCGCGCCGCCGGGCGCGTCGGGACGGTTGGAGGTGAACACCAGGTAGGAGCCATCCGGCGCCATCGCCGGATCGTGGTCCAGCCATTGCCCGGAGAACGGCGCGATGCGCGGCGTGGACCAGCCGTTGCCTACGCGATGTGCTTCCATGATGAAGCCGCTGGCGCCCGCCTGCTGGTCGAAGTACACGGTGGCGCCGTCGGGCGCGAACGTGAGGCAGTCCACGCCGGCGGGGCCGGAGATCGCGCCGGGCGCGAAGATCTGCGGCTGCGGCAAGGCCGCCTCGGCGGCGCGCAGGCCGACGGCGGCGAACGCGGCGACCAAGGCGAGCGCACCGGCCAGCAGCGCAAGCAGGCGATGGACCACGCGGATTCCTCGGCAGCATGACGATGCGGTGGAATCTGCGCCATGGTTGCGTCGCGCTGCGGCGGTTCTGTGACGAGCGGGGGCGGCTCGTGACCAGCGGTCGTTCGCGAGTGGCGAGCGGCTTGTCCGCGTCGAGAAATCAGGGCGCTCTGGTGCGTCGCGCTGCTCCGACTCGGCGATGCTCAGCAGGCTTTTCCCTTCTCCCCTCGGGAGAAGGTGGCCCGAAGGGCCGGATGAGGGTTCGGGCAAAGCGAGGGCTTACACGTCCATCGAGTCCCGCACGTTGTACCAAGCAAAGGCTTTCGTCTGCCTGCGGCAGCCGAGTTACTTTTCTTTTGCTTGTACACGCACGCGCAGGAGCGCGTGCGAACGGCGAAGCCGGCCCGAAGGGCGGAGGGCAGGATGCCCGGAGTCAAAGAGAAGTAACCAAGAGAAAACGACACCCCGCTTGGCGCTTGCCGCCCATCCATGGGCGGCAAGTCCGTGAGTCGGGGTCGGGCTTTTCGACCGGACTCCTGTCCGGGCGAAAAGGCATCGCCATCCCTGCCGATGCCCGCTGCGCGGCCTGTCGACCCCGCCTCACCGCCGCACAGGGGCCCCGGGTAGAGCAGCGGGCCATCCTGGCCCGCACTCGGTGCGCAACCGCGTAGCGGTTGCGATGGGAGCGGCCTTTGCGACGGGTGGCGTTCTGTGTGCGATGAACGTCTTCTAACGGCCAGAAGCGGACGGTCAACACCTGAGTTAAGCCGCGCCGCGAAGCGGCGTCGGCCTGGACGAATTGCTAGGTGCCGGCCGGGTAAACCGGAATGCACCGCTGAATCTGGACGGTTTCACGGCCCGCACGAAGCATATCGAACGTGAAGCCGGCTGATATATCTTTGAGCAGCACCGCCCGAGCGCCGATTTCGGCTGGATTGGAGCCCGCGTACAAATATTGCTCCGCCATTACGATCGTGCGCCGGTTGAACTCAGCTACTTCCGCGGCAGTAGCAATTCGTTCCTGGTCTTCGGCTTCGCTGTGTGTGAGCCGAAGTAGAGCAGCGCTTGTAAGTGGCACTGTGATCTCGACCCCCGGCGTAGCCGGACCAACGCCATAAGCAGAGGTCTTGTCTTCGTGGTAGAGCGCGACTGGCTGATCGCTGGTGATGAACGAACCGCGCGACGCCCGAAACAATGTTGCCTGCATATTGCACATGATGTTCAGAATCTCGGGGTTCGAGGCCATGCCGAACATAAGTTGCATGCATTTCCAATTGCTAATTGCAATTTCTAGGTTCGCAACTCGCAGCGCATCTTCAAGTCCAGGTGGCGGCGGCGGAAGCTTGCCTTGGCGCTCCATGATCCCCGCAACCGTTCGAATGGTCTCGCCCAACGATTCTTCGATGTGCCGCTTTATTGCCGGGACACGCATACGAAGAAGGGATACAAATCCAATGGTCCCCACTAACGCTCGGTCGTTGCTGAGTCCATCTTGAAGCAACTCAGACAGGAACGTGCTCATCTGGCCTTCAACCGTAGCCAGCTCCTTTTCTAGCGCGAGTGGATCTTCCACGTCGTCTGCATCGATCTCGTGGAAGTCACGGATTGCAGCGATGTCCTTAATGCGGCACCCGACTGTCTCGCCGGTCACCTTCCAGATTTGGTACAGCGAGTTTTGATCTTCGGAGAACCCGCGCAGGTAAAACTGCGGAAGAAAATGGTGCTTTCGGGGTCGCGACATTGTGTTTCCTGCACCTAACGCTTGAGTTAAGCGGCGGCGAAGCCGTCCGCCTTGAATGAGTAGTTAGAAGCCCTTCCAGCTGGCGAAGCTTTGATTGCTGCGAAAGAGCTCGTGACCTTTCTCCGAAATTACCACGACTATCGTGATGACCGGACGCTTAAATGTGATGGTGAATGAATATTTCCGCCCAGGGAAAAACTTGTTGCCGACAACTTCTGTCTTTGTTTCTCCAGGACTCAGCGTGAGGTGACACATTGCGATGTCTATCTTGCTTCTAGGAGATGCAGGATCTTGAACCAACACCATCACATCGGTGTTATGGCCTACTCCAGTTTGGTTGGATTGGGCGTAGGTTTGGTACTCAGCATGCGCTTGCGCACAGAAGCCTGCTAGTAGAACACCTGGGACCAGAGCGAAGGGTTTCATGGGTTCTAACGCTGGAGTTAAGCGGCGGCGAAGCCGTCCGCCTTGAACGAATTGTTATGCATGCGCGTCGCTAAAGAACATGCGCGCAGCGGCAGCGATGGATTGAAGCTGACCAAGCTCTGAGGTGATTCCGGCGGACGCGCGCCACTCCTCGAGTGCTCCTGGCCGACCCCACAACTCGACTTGGAAATGTACATGGCCGCTGGACGAGCAAGTTGCTACCAGGTTGAACTCGCCCTCTAGTGAGCTCCATGACTCAGTGCCCTGCCATGGGCTCATGTGCGCAGCGAGTTTCTCAAATAGAGCGAGCAAACCTTTGCCATCCGTGTATGCGGATACCTCAAGAGCTACGTTGAGCTCGCGCCCAAGCAGCCCAACCTGAAACTCGTCACCGCTACGTGCAAGAAACCTGAGTTCGCGGTCCGATGAGGATGAGTGAATTGCGAACATGTCTTCTCGCATAACTACTGAATAGGCGGACCCGTGGGTCCGTTTATACATGCGCGATCACGCCAAGAAATTCTGACGCAACCCCTTGTTCTGAGCGGAGCTTATCTTCGCCGGGTCCGGCTAACAACTAGGCGTATAGCCGGACGGGGAGCCGGGTCCGTGAACGTCCGCTTCGGGTCGGAAGCGGACGGTTTGCGAAGACCCTCTATTTCCTTACTCGGAAGATTGGTACGCCGTTTTGGCAGGACATTTCGTAGGTAATCCCACCGTCGAACTTGTGCCAGACGCTGGGTGGGCTGTCGACAAAGACGTAGCCCGGGCAGCTGTATCCAATGTTTCGATTTCCTGGAGCAAGATGGATCTCCAGCGACGGCTCACGAGGCAGCGAATAGTCACCGACGGAGTAGATGCCACCGAGCTTGTCCGTCGGTCGATCACCCCGCACAAAGATCAACGTAGCGGCTAACTCCTTCGACGCCGGCGACACAGAAGTACAAGAGGCGAGGGCCAGACTCCCTAGAAGGACTAAGACTTTGCCGCCCATATCCCCCCTTTCTGCCCCGGTCGAATAGTCATTCGGCTTGGGTCTGCTTTGGATCGAAGTCAGACCTTAACCGGCTTTACCTGTCACCTTCTGAACCTCCAGATCCGTTGTGCGGTCTGGAAACGCCCGCGGTGGGAAGTACGAGACCCAATATTGTTCGACGCCATGGCACGTCTTCACGAACCATTGCTCCTGCCGTAGTCCGTTGTTGCCAGAAACGGTCTGCCCGATGTTCTTCAGGCTAACCTGACAGCCCGGCCCGAGTTCCTGGCGAATCTTCTCGATTGCCGTGCTGGTAAACCAGTCTGCGCCGAGCGTAACGCCAGGAACGACCATGGCAATCAACATCGAGGTTGCGATTAGACCCATCCGCATCTCGCTCACCTCACTATGATCGACAGCAATGGCCGCTTCGGGTCGCAAGCGGCCATTCCCTACTTCCGGAGATCCAATGATATGCGCCAGCGTATCTGATCCCCGCCGCTCGCTTGGCTGACGCCTCCGCCCCAGCGGATCGGTGCCTGGACCTCAGGGCAACCCCAGCACCGCCCGCGCCCCCGCCCGGAACCGCCGGCTCAGGTCCAGCCGGGTGCCGTCGCGCAGCACGATCTCGGCGTTGCCGTTGAACAGCGGGTGCACTTCGCGGATGCGGTCCACGTTGACGATCACGCCGCGGTGGATGCGCAGGAAGCGGGCGGGGTCGAGCGTGGCGAGCAGGTGGCTCAGCGTTTCGCGGTGCAGGTAGCGGCTGCCGTCGGCGTGGATCTGCACGTAGTTGCCGTCGGCGCGGATCCAGTCGATGGCGTCCACCGCGACGACCCGGATGTGTTCGCCCACGCGCACGCTGATGCGTTGCAGGTGGGCGGCGTGCGCGGTCGCCATGGCCGGCGCCTGCAGGCCGTGCCAGTGCCGGCGCACGCGTTCCAGCGCCTGGTCGAAGCGGGCCTGGTCGATGGGCTTGAGCACGTAGTCCAGCGCGCCGGCGTCGAAGGCGCGCAGCGCGTGCTGGCCGTAGGCGGTGGTGAACACCACCATCGGCAGCGCCTGCGGCTGGAGCTGGTGCAGCAGCTTGAAGCCGTCCATGCCGGGCATGCGGATGTCGAGGAACAGCAGCTCGGGCGCCAGCGCCTGGATCGCCTGCTGCGCCTCGGCGGCGTTGCCGCACTCGCCGACGATGTCCACGTCGGGGTGCGCGGCCAGCGCCTGGCGCAGTGCGAGGCGTGCCAGCACCTCGTCGTCCACCAGCAGGGCGCGGATGGATGGCGCGCTCATGCAGCGAGCTCGCGGAAGGGCAGGCGCAGTTCCACCCGCGTGCCGCCGCCGTCGCGGCGCTGCAGTTCCATGCGCGCGTCGGCGCCGAACAGCATCGCCAGCCGCGCGCGGGTGTTGGTCAGGCCGATGCCTTCGCTGGCGCCGTCGGACGGCAGGCCGAGGCCGTCGTCGTCCACGCGCAGCACCAGCTCGTCGCCGTCGCGCCGGCCGATCACCTGCAGGCTGCCGGGTTCGGCCTTGGCCAGCAGGCCGTGGCGCAGCGCGTTCTCCACCAGCGGCTGCAGGATCAGGTTCGGCACGGCGGCGCGCAGCGCGTCGTCCGCCACCTCCAGCCGCGTGCTGAGCCGGTCCTGGAAGCGCACCTGCTGGATGTCGAGGTAGCAGCGCAGGAATTCCAGCTCGCGCGCCAGCGGCACCTGCGGCGCGTGGCGTTCCTCCAGCGTGAGGCGCAGGAAGTCGCTGAGGCGGGCGATCATCAGCCGCGCCTGCAGCGGATCAGCCAGCGCCAGCGCGGAGATCGCGTTGAGCGTGTTGAACAGGAAGTGCGGCTGCAGCTGCATGCGCAGCGCCTGCAGCTGCGCCTGCGCCAGTTGCGACTCCAGCAGCGCACTGCGCAACTGCTCGTCGCGCAGCCGGCGGCGCGACTCCAGCCCGCGCAGTGCCGCCAGCACGATCCAGTAGGTGAGCACCGCGAGGTGGTAGCTGTAGGCGAATTCCATGCGCAGGTACTGGCCCAGCGTGTGCACCGGCATGCGGCCGGGGCCGCACAGGAACCAGACCAGCACCAGGTGCGCGAGCATCTGCGCCAGCCCCACCGCCAGCGAGGCCGGCACGTGCACGGCGCAGAAGCGCCGCCAGCCGCGCCCCGCGGTCCGCCGCCCCAGCCGGCCCAGCAGCGGCACCAGCGCCATCCACAGCCAGAAATTGCCGAGGTTCCAGGCCAGGTTGCGCAGCCAGTTCGGCGGGTCGCCCTCGCTGATCGAGGACAGCGCCCCGCTGAGCGCATAGGACAGCGCCAGCAGCGTCCAGAAGCCGAACGCCAGGGCCAGCGTCTTCAGGCGTCGGGAACGGGCTTGGTCGGTCACGCGCTCCTCCCGGTCATCGGCTGCCGACGAACCGGCGGGCCACCACCGCAGTGTGCGGTGGCGACGGAGCGCTGAACAGTGCTGGAGGACAGGTGTGCGCCGGTGCCGGACGCGGGCGGGCCACGCGTTCACGGGGCCTCAGCGCGACGCCGTGTGTTGCCGCAACCAGGGCACGAGTGACAGGCGGTGGACGCGGTGGTCCGGTCCGCTGAAATACAGCGTGCGCAGGTCCGGGTCGAGGCGCGCTTCGATGCCTTCCGTGGCGAGCGGCACCGGCGTGCCCCAGCCGCCGGCGGCGGCGAACGCAACGAACAGGCCGCTGCTGCCCGCCGGCGTCGGTGCACGGTCCGAACTGAACACGATGAAGGACTGGTCGGGCGCCACCGCCGGGTCGTAGTCGCCCGTCACGCCGTCGCTGAACGACAGCGGCTCGGGCGGCTGGAATCGGCCGCCAGTGCGGCGGCTGACGTAGAGCCGCGTATGACGGGTTTGCGGATCGGGGTGGGTGAAGTAGACGCTGCCATCCGCGGCCACCGCGGGCGAATACGTCGCCGTGCTGACGTTGACGAGATCGGGCAGGCGCACCGGCACGCCCCACCTGCCGTCCCTGAGATCCACGCGCCACAGGTTGCCGCCGCGGCCCGGGTGCGGTTTCCCGCCCCAATAGCCGTCCAGCGGCTTGCCGCCGGGCGTGGCGGGGCGGTTGGAGATGAAGATCAGGTACGAGCCGTCCGGCGCCATCGTCGGTTCGAAATCCATCCAAGCGCCCGAAAACGGCGCGCGTTGCGCGGTCGACCAGGCACCATCGTGCCAATGGGCGACATAGAGGCGCCGCGTCGATCCGCTTCCGTGCGCGAACACGACGGTGCGCCGGTCGGGGGTGAACGTGGGATCGGCGTCGCCCGGCCCACCCCATGGCGTGGCGGCGGATGCGTCCTTAGGCGAGGCCGTGGCCGTGTGGGCGGGCGTGGCGGGAGTGATCGCGCACAGGGCGAGCGCGAGGGACAAGGCCGGCATCAGGTTTGCGGATCGCATGCGTGGTTTCCAGCGATGGAGTGAATGCGCCGCGCGGCGGGCCAGCGGGCGCTGCGGGGTTGGGCGCTCAGGGGCCGCTGTGCCGGTGCGCGTCCAGCCACGGCGCCAGCGATACCTGCCAGATGTGGTCGTGGCCGTTGCTCCACGACGCGGCCGCCGCCGCGCCGGTGGCACGGCGGTCGCTGTAGAAGTACAGCGTGCGATGGTCGGGGCCGAGCTGGGCGCCCATGTTCTCCGTGCCGCCGTTGACCGCGTCGCCGAGATCCTGCGGCGCGCTCCAGCCGTCCGGCGTGCGGAACGCGATGGCGAGGCGGTAGGGCTGCTGCGCGGCGTGCTTGATGCTGACCACGATGAACGAGCCGTCGGGTGCGATGGCGGGATCGCGGATCGTCGCGCCCGCATCGCCCAGCGCCACCGCGCGGGGCGTCGCGTAGTGGCCGTCGCGATACGCCGCATACAGCAGGGTGAAGTCGCCCTGGGGCCCGTTGCAGCCGATGAAGTAGAGGCTGCCGTCGGCGGCGATGCTCGGGGCGCCGACCAGGGAGCAGAGGTTGACGGTATCGGGCAACCGCACCGGAGCGCTCCAGTGGTCGCCCCGCCGGTCCACTCGCCACAGGTTCATGCCGTGTCCGACGTAGCGCTTGCCGGCATGCAGCCCGTCCAGCGGCGCGCCGCCCGGCGTGGACGGGCGGTTGGAGGCGAACAGCAGGTAGGAACCGTCTGGTGCCATCGCCGGGTCGAGGTCGCGCCAGCGCCCGGAGAACGGCGCCGGCGTCGGCGCCGACCAGCGGCCATCGCGGCGATGCGATTCCATCAGCGTCGAACCGTCGCCGCTGCCGCGCATGAAGTAGACGGTGTTGCCGTCCGGCGTGAAGGCGGCGGCGCCGTCGTCGGCGGCGCCGGGGATGGCCTGCGGCGCGAAGATCGCGGCGGCGGCCGCGGCAGGCGCGGCCTGGCTGCCCGCGGGGGTGGCCAACGCCAGCCACAAGGTGAGGGTCATCGGAAAGGACATGGTGGATCACTCCTGAGTCGGGTCGTGCAAGGGCGGGACGGGCGTGGCGCGGCATCCTTGCTCAGTGGCGCTGCGTCGCCCTCGTGCAGCGCGCGCTGTCGCCCAGCCGCCACGCGGCATTGCCGTTCCGGTAGGTGTAGGTCACGCGGTAGGCGTCGTCGCCGAGGCGCTGGAACGCGAACCGGTCGAGATAGCCGCTCGTTGCGATGTTCTCCAGCGTCAGCGCGTCGCCGACCCAGCCGGACGAGGTGTAGCGCCGCGCGCCGCCGAAGTTGTCGAACACGGTCACGCTGAAACGCTTCGCGGCCTTGTCGTAGCCCCACCACGAATCCGCGAGGTAGCGGTTCGGCGGGGCGTCCGCGTGCCGCATGCGCAGCCACTGGCCGCCGAGTTCGATGCTGAAGCTCTCGCGGGAGCGGACCGGCTTGCCGTTGGCGAACTGGCCGGCGCACTGCCAGTCGCCGGCGAAGTACGCCAGCGGCGCCAGCGCGTCGGCGCCCGCCGTCTTCGTCGGCAGCGCGGCGATGGCCGGCGTGGCGGCGGCGAACAGGGTGAACAGCATCGGCAAGGGCATGGCGGGTTCCGGGGATGGCGGGGCGGTATCCGGCATCGCATGCTCGTGCGGTTGCGATGCCGCGTCGCCGCGGCGATGACGGACGGCGCCTGTGCGTGACGAGCGGCGGTTCCGCGAGGATGGGCGGCGCCGGCGCCATCCCGCGCATCGTCGCGACCGCTTGCCGCCGCGCGGCGACCGCCCGTCACCCGCGCGCCGCCATCCGTCATCGCGTGGCTGCGGGCCGGCGGCGCCGGGCGCAAGGTGCCGGCGTCAACCCCGACCGGAGCAAGTCATGCGCAAACTGCATATTCCGCTGTTGCTGGCCGCCTGCGCGGTGGCCCTGGGCGCGAACGCCGCCGACCGCGGCGTGGACGAAACCGCGCACACCGCCGCCGCGGTGAAGGCGGTGGACCAGCACTGGCTGGAGGCCGAGGAGGGCGGCGATGCCGCGTGGCTGGAAGGCATGCTGTTGCCGGGCTACCGCTCGGTGGGCGAGGCCGGCACCTTCGCGACCAAGCAAGCCATCGTGGCGCATGCCGCGAAGAACCGCGGCTCGGACGAGATGAAGCGCAAGGCGGACGCGTGGCAGGCGGCGCACCCGGTGGACCAGCAGGTGACGCTGCAGGGCGACACCGCGATCCTCAGCTTCGTCAGCGCCTCGCCCGCCACGAAGGGCAAGCTGTATTCCTCGGACGTGTTCGTCTACGTCGACGGCCGCTGGCGCGCGCTCTACTCGGCGCATACCGGGCTTGGCAAGGACTGAGCGCCGCGCCGCCAGCCCGCCATGCGGCATCCGCCTGGCAGGCTGGCGTCCGTGTCAGGACAGCGCGATCTCCGCCTCGTTCGCGATGTACGGCACGTAGCGGAAGTCGCGGATGCGCGTGACCTGTCCGTCGCGCACATCCAGCTCGATGAAGTAGCCGGGGCGGGCATCCAGCGGGTGGCGGAACACGGCGACCACCTCCCTGCCGGCCAGCCAGGCCGGGATCAGACGCCAGTCGTCGAACCGGTCGTAGTTGGCGAAATAGACGCCGACGTCGCGGCGGCCCTCGCGTTGCGCGCGCGTCACCAGGTCCAGTCGCACGTCGTCGCTGAGCAGGGCGCGCACGCCATCCCAGTCGCGGGCGTTGAACAGCGCCGCGTAGCGGGCGACCGCCGGCGACGGCGCGCGCGACCCTGCGGCAGGGGGCGCGTCCGCCGCGCCGCCGGCGTCGCGCAGGCGGGCCCGCCCGCGATGCAGCGCGGCCTTGACCGCCGGCAGGCTCAGTTCGAGCAGGGCGGTGATCTCGTCCAGCGAATGGCCGAGTACGTCCTTGAGGATCACGCAGCTGCGCGGCACCGGCGCCAGCTGCATGAAGCGCGACACGGCATGGAACACCGCCTGCTCGCGGGCGAGGCTGTCCTCCGGATCGGACCCGGCGTCGGGCATCTCGTCGATGGTGTCGTCGAGCGGCTCGCCCATGCGCCGGTCGTAGCGGCGCAAATGGTCGATGGCGCGGTGGTGGGCGATGCGGAACAGCCACGGGCGCAGCGCGGGCATGCGCGGCAGGTCGGGCAGCAGGTAATAGGCGCGCGCCAGCGTGTCCTGCACGATGTCCTCGCCTTCGGCCACCGAACCGGTCATCCGCGCGCAGTAGCGGTGCAGCTCCGGGCGCAGGTCGGCAACCAGCGCCAGGAACTGCCGGCGGCTTTCGTGCAGGCCAAGCAGGCGGGCGTCCTGTGCTTCCATCACGCGGCCACGTCGTCGAGCGAGGCGATGCCGTGATCGCCCTTGAGGCCGAAGGCGGTACCGGCCGCATGGCGGGGATCGGTGAGGATGGCGACCACATGCTCGCCGAACTGCCGGGGCGGCATCGGCTTGCCGAAACGGGCGAGGAAGCCCTCGGCCGAGACGCCCAGGCGCCTGGCGTACGCCTCGGCCACCTCGCGGCCGCGCGCGGTCTCGCCCACCACCTGCTGCGGCACCAGCACCTGGAAGCGGATGTCATGACCGAGGCGCCCGGCCGCGTCGTTCGCGTAGTGGGCCATGAGCCAGAGCATGCGCTTGGCACCTGCATAGCCGCCACTGAGCGGCGAACCGTTCACGGCCGCGCCGCTGGAGCCGACCAGTACGCGGCTGCCGGGGGCCAGCGGCAGGCGCAGCGCGGCCTGGATCCAGTGCAGGCCCGCTTTCACGTCGACGTTCCAGACCTCGTCGAAGTCCTCCCACTTCTGCTCGTGGATCGGCGCCAGCGGCGGCTGGCTGCCGGCGTTCAGCACGACCACGTCGGGCCGCAGGCGTTCGAGCACGGCCATGGGTAGGTCGGGGTCGGCGATGTCGCCGGCGATCGTGTCGACGCCCAGCCGCTCGCGGGTCGCGGCCAGGTGCGCGGGGTCGCGGGCGAGCACGGTGACGCGTGCGCGGCGTTCGACCAGGGCCTCGACCAGGCCCAGGCCCAGGCCGCTGTTGCCGCCGGTGACGAGAATTTTCTGATCGGCGAGTGTCTGCATGGCGAATCGCTCCAGTGGAAGGCATCGGCCCGATGGCGGGTCCGGTGCTCATGACGATTCACGCGGGCAAAAGGATGCGCGGGCGCGGCGCGGCCGGAGGCCGCCGGCCCGCGGCAGCGCTCAGCCGTGCGGCGGGAGGGCGCCGGGATCCATCCACATCACTTCCCAGATATGGCCGTCCGGGTCCTCGAAACTGCGGCCGTACATGAAGCCGTGGTCCTGCACCGGCGTGGGGTCCGCCGTGCCGCCGGCGGCGCGCGCCCGGTCGACCAGGCCGGACACCTCGTCGCGACTGTCCGCCGACAGGCACAGCAGCACCTGCGCGTCCGCGTGCGCGTCGACGATCCGCTTGCTGGTGAACTGGCGCCACTTGTCGTGGGTGAGCAGCATCGCGTGGATGGTTTCGGAGAACACCATGCATGCCGCGGTGTCGTCGGTGAAGGCAGGGTTGTTGGCCGCGCCGACGGCCTCGTAGAACGCCATCGATCGCTTCAGGTCGGTTACCGGCAGATTGACGAAGATCAGCTTGCTCATGCTTTTTTCCTGGGTGCGCCGCGGCAGGATGGCCGCGGTGTCTTGCCGACGAACCGGCAGGCTGGAAATCGACAGCCGCCGCGGACGGCGTCTCGACGTGAGGCGGGGCAGACGCCCCGTCGGGCTGCGCCTGTCGCGCAGCGCACGTACCCGGCGGGTTGCGGCGTGCGGCGGTTGACGGGGGCGCGCGTCACCAGGCGATGCGCTGGCCGTCGCGCAGCAGCGCACCGTTGACGCCGGGCTCGGGCAGGCAGGCGGCGGCCACGATGCCGGCGGCGCCGCGTTCCACCGGTCCGCCGCCGGGGCCGCCCAGCCCGGTGGCGACCCAGCCGGGGCAGACCGCGTTGACCAGGATGCCACTGCCGGCCAGTTCGGCGGCGAGCGCGCGGGTGTAGGCGTTGAGCGCGGCCTTGGACACGCGGTAGGCGGGGTAGCCGATCGCGTCGGGCGCCGTGCTGCCGGCGCAGCCGCTGGTGACATTGACGATGCGGCCGTAGCGGTGGCGGCGCATCAGCGGCAGCATCGCGCTGCACAGTTGCCAGGCGCCGAGCAGGTTCGTCTCCAGCGCGGCGCGCACGTCGCCGGGCGCGGCGCTCTCGGTGCGTGCCTCGCGGTCGGCGTGGCCGCCAGCGTTGTTCACCAGCACATCGAGGCGACCGTGCTCGCGTCCGATCCAGGCGGCAAGGTCGGCGATCTGCGCGGCGTCGGTGACGTCGAGCGGCACGGCGACCGCGTCGCCGCCGATCCGCTTCGCCGCCTGCCGCCCCCTGGCGAGGTCGCGCGTGCCCAGCAGCACGCTGCAGCCGCGCGCGGCGAGCTGGCGCGCCACCTCGAAACCCAGGCCGCGGTTGGCGCCTGTGACCAGGGCCACGCGATGCACGTGCGGCTCGACCGGCGCGCCCGTTGCTGCCCGCTGGCGCGCCGTGCTCATGGCACCGCGGCCACCGGGGTGGCGACCGGCGCGCAACGCGCGTCGTCGCCGCAGGCCTGCCAGCCGCCGCCCAGCGCCTTGTACAGCGCCACCGCGCGGGTATCGATCGCAGCCTGCGCCTGGGCCAGCGCGTCGTCGGCGGCGAGCTGCACGCGTTCGGCGTCGAGCAGTTCCAGATAACCGGTGGCGCCCTGTTCGTAGCGCACCTTGGCCAGCGCGGCGGCGCGGCGGCTCTGCCGTGCCTGCGCCATCAGGTGCTCGACGCGGTCGTGCTGCAGGTTGTAGCCGACCACGGCGTTGTCGACGTCCTCGATCGCTTCGAGCACGGTGCGCTGGTAGTTCGCCTGCGCCGCGTCGGCGCGCGCCTCGGCGGCATGCAGGCTGGCCCGCACGCGCTGCACGTTGAGCCCGTTCCAGGTGATGCTGGGCGCGATCGACCACGCGCGGGTGGACGGACTGCCGAAGTCGTTGCTGCGCCCGGCCAGGAAGCCGAGGAAGCCGCCCAGCGAGAGGTGCGGGAAGAAATCCGCCTTGGCCACGCCGATGCGCGCGTTGGCGGCGGCGTATTCGCGCTCGGCGATGCGCACGTCGGGGCGGCGCGCCAGCACGTCGCCGGCGGCGCCGATCGGCAGCACCGCATCGATCGGCTTGAACGTCTGCGGCGAGACGTCGATGTCCAGTGCGCCTGGCTGTTCGCCCAGCAGTACGGCGAGGCGGTACGCGTCGGCGTGTGCCTGCATGTCGAGCAGGGGCAGCTGCGCCTCCGTCGCGCTCAACTGCGCCGCGGCGCTGGCCACGTCCTGGTCCGAGGCGGTGCCCACCTCGGCGCGGGCACGGATCAACTTCAGCGTGTCCTGCTGGTTGGCGATGTCGCGCCGGGCGATGTCCTGCCGCTGCTGGGTGCCGCGCAGGTCGAAGTAATTGCGCGCCACCTCGGCGAACAGGCTCACCTGGGCATCCTGCAGGGCGGCCTCGCTGGCGCCGAGGTCGGCGTGCGCGGCTTCCACCGAGCGGCGCACGCCGCCGAACACGTCGATCTCCCAGCTGGCGTCGAAGCCGGCCTGGTAGGCGTTCACCGTGTTGCGCTGGGCGCTGAAGCCGGGCGACTGCTCGCGGCTGCGGGTGTACGAAACACCGGCCTGCACATCGGGCAGGTATTGCGACTTCGCGCCGCCGAGCAGAGCGCGCGATTCGGCGAGGCGCGCCACCGCGATGCGCAGGTCGAGGTTGTTCGCCGCGGCGCGCTGGATCAGCGCATCCAGGGTGGGATCGCCGAACTGCTTCCACCACTGCGCCTGGAATTGCGCGGCGTTTTCGCGGGCCGCGTCCAGGCCCTGCAGCTGCAGGGCGGGCGTGGCCGGCTTGTGGTAGTCGGGCCCCACGCTGGCGCAACCGGCCAGCGCGAGGGCGGCGAACAGGGCGGTACTACGGAGCAGGTGCTTCATCTCAATGGCCCTCCAGCGCCGGCAGTGCGTTCGCCTGCGCGTGCTTGCGCGCTTCGCGACGCTCCACCAGGGCGCGTATCACGACGTAGAACAGCGGGGTGTAGAGCAGGCCGAAGATCGTCACGCCGAGCATGCCGGAGAACACCGCCACGCCCATCGCGTGGCGCATCTCAGCGCCGGCGCCGTGCGAGGTCACCAGCGGCACCACGCCCATGATGAACGCGATGGACGTCATCAGGATCGGCCGCAACCGCAGCCGCGCCGCTTCCAGCACCGCCTCGTGGCGGCTCATGCCTTCGAGCTGGCGTTCGCGGGCGAACTCCACGATCAGGATCGCGTTCTTGCAGGCCAGGCCCACCAGCACGATCAGGCCGATCTGGGTGAAGATGTTGTTGTCGCCGCCGGACAGCCACACGCCGGCGATCGCGGACAGCAGCACCATCGGCACGATCAGGATCACCGCCAGCGGCAGCGACCAGCTCTCGTACAGCGAGGACAGCACCAGGAACACCAGCAGCACGCACAGCGGGAACACCAGCACCGCGGTGTTGCCGGCCAGGATCTGCTGGTAGGTGAGGTCGGTCCACTCGAAGCTCATGCCGTTCGGCAGCACCTGGCGCGCCAGCTTCTCCATCTCCGCCTGCGCCTGGCCCGAGCTGTAGCCCGGCGCCGGGCCGCCGTTGATCTCGGCGGTGGGATAGCCGTTGTAGTGCTGCACGCGGTCCGGGCCGGCGCCGTGCGCCACGGTGACGAAGGAGCCCAGCGGCACCATCTCGCCCTTCGCGTTGCGCGTCTTCAGCTGGCTGATGTCCGCGAGGTCGCTGCGGAACTGCGGCTCGGCGGACAGGTTCACCTGGTAGGTGCGGCCGAAGCGGTTGAAGTCGTTGACGTAGAGCGAGCCCAGGTAAGCCTGCATGGTCTGGTAGACGTCACCCAGGTTCACGCCCTCGGCCTTGGCCTTGGCACGGTCCACGTTCACCTCCACCTGCGGCACGTTCACCTGGAAGCTGGAGAACAGCCCGGCCAGCGCGGGGTCCTTGCGGCTCGCCGCGATCAGGTTCTGGGTCTGCTGGTACAGCTCGTCGAAGCCGACCTGGCCGCGGTCCTCGACCTGCAGGCGGAAGCCGCCGATCGTGCCCAGGCCCATCACCGGCGGCGGCGGGAACACCGCGATGTAGGCATCCTGGATGGCCGCGAACTTCGCGTTCAGCGCGCCGGCGATGGCGCCAGCGGAGAGGTCCGCGCTGCGCCGCTGCTCGAACGGCTTCAGCGTGACGAACACGATGCCGGCGTTGGTCGAGTTGGTGAAGCCGTTCACCGACAGGCCGGGGAAGGCCACCGCGCTCTGCACGCCGGGCTGCTTCAGCGCGATCGCGCTCATCTGCCTGATCACGTCCTCGGTGCGGTCCAGCGAGGCGGCGTCGGGCAGTTGCGCGAACGACACCAGGTACTGCTTGTCCTGGGTCGGCACGAAGCCGGTGGGCACGTGCCAGAAGCCGAACGCGGCGAGCGCGATCAGGCCGGCGTACACCACCAGCGCGGCGCCGCCCTTGCCCTGCATGCGGCGCGTACCTGCGACGTAGCGCTCCGCGCCGCGCTGGAACAGGCGGTTGAACGGGCGGAACAGCCAGCCGAACAGGCGGTCGATGGCGCGGGTGAGGCGGTCCTTCGGCGCGCCGTGCGGCAGCAGCAGGATCGCCGCCAGCGCCGGACTCAGGGTCAGCGAGTTGAACGCCGAGATCACCGTGGAGATCGCGATGGTCAGCGCGAACTGGCGGTAGAACTCGCCGGTGAGGCCGCTGATGAACGCGGTGGGGATGAACACCGCGCACAGCACCAGCGCGGTGGCCACGATCGGCCCGGTGACCTCGTGCATCGCCTTGCGGGTGGCCTCCTTCGGCGACTGCCCCAGCTCGATGTGGCGCTCCACGTTCTCCACCACCACGATCGCGTCGTCGACCACGATGCCGATCGCCAGCACCATGCCGAACAGGCTCAGCGCGTTGAGCGAGAAGCCGACCAGGTACATCACCGCGAACGTGCCGATCAGCGACACCGGCACCGCGATCAGCGGGATCACGGACGCGCGCCAGGTCTGCAGGAACAGGATCACCACCAGCACCACCAGCAGGATCGCCTCCAGCAAGGTGTGCGCCACCGCCTCGATCGAACCGCGCACGAACACGGTCGGGTCGTAGACGATGTGGTAGTCGATGCCCTGCGGGAACTCCTTCTTCAGCCGCGCCATGGTGGCGCGCACCTCGTCGGAGATCTGGATGGCGTTGGAGCCGGGCCGCGCGAAGATCGGGATCGCCACCGCCGGCTGGTTGTCCAGCAGGCTGCGCAGCGCGTACTGGTTCGAGCCCAGCTCCACCCGCGCCACGTCGCCCAGGTGCACCGTGGCGCCGTCGGCATCGGTGCGCAGCACGATATTGCGGAAGTCGTCGACCGTGCTCAGCCGGCCCTGCGTGTTGATGTTGAGCTGGAAGTCGGC